>Ga0325403_1000890_pt1 | contig 23419 bp, 9 predicted proteins | sample PopdelMetagenome_19_FD_205665 | JGI IMG/M metagenome (GOLD analysis project Ga0325403, IMG submission 205665) | Populus deltoides microbial communities from Bellville, Georgia, United States - Xylem-PdKOR-R4 | ecosystem: Host-associated > Plants > Phyllosphere > Stem > Wood/Secondary xylem... | reverse complement strand
AAAAAAAACCTAACAAGTGGGTTAAGATATTTTATCGAGGGTGTGTTTGCAACCATATTATCTCATTAATTTATATTCAAGTTGTAACTAGTTTTGATATGGGTTGACGTTGTCATGTTTTTGTTTTTATTTTAATTTTCTTCCAAGGGGAAGATAGCATGCACGGAGTTCACCCATTGGGTGCGGTGCAGAACCATGTTTTGGTTTTAAAATTTCATACCTTGTGATTTTCTGTTAACCTCATTTGCAGGCCAGCACATTCCGGGACACAGGCGAATTACTTGACAAGAGCTAGGGCGATCACCGAGCCAAAATGACAAGTCAAATCTTGTTCCTGGTGATCTGCCCTGACGAAATCTGTTACTCAAGAGTGCGCTCCTCGTGCCTTTAATCAATGTTCCTTTGAGCAGGATCAATCACAGAGAATCCCAGAAAATACATTTTAACACAGAACAAGAGGTATTATACCACATCAAACCAGGCGCTGTGTTTCCAAACAATTGCTTTCCAGAACAATACATTTAGAGAACACGTATCAACGAGTCAAATGTATGTAGTACTACAACTCCTAAAGGGTTGCGTTTCTACCAATACGCAAGCACAGAACATGAGCCTGTACTTGATAGTTCGCAATCAAAATGGCACCCATAAGATCAACCAACAATCCAGCAGAGAGATTAGGATAGTTATCCTTCCATGCAATTCAAACACCACTTCCATCTCCCATGCTACTGCAAACCACAAGTTACAAGGCACATTTTATACAAGTGTAACTGTCATACGATTTCCTGGCTTTGATTAGGTATGGGAGGTCGGCCTCGTCCCACCATGAATCCCCTGGTTCCATCAGGCATTTTTGGCCCGGGAGGTGCTTTCGAGAATTCAACAGCATTATAGGATGTAGTTCCATGGCCTGGTAAAAATAAAACAAATGATACCAATTCATTGTTATGTATAAATGCAAGATATCCTTACACTTGTTATAATTTCATGAACATAATAGGTTTTCTAATAAAATTGAGCAGTAATCTATATATTACATTTTCACATGAACTACATCGAGAAAGTTAAATAAGCAAACTCTTTCTTCTCCCTTAGAAGTTTAAAAAATCATGTTGCCTTCTCAATTGAACTGTTCAATCTATTTTCATATACTTTTATACACCATTACAGACATAGCCAAAAAACCCTAACTAATTTTTTCTCCAGCTCTTTGCCTCACAAACTTCCCGATTTAAAAACAGAAATTTATAAGCATTTACTTCTTTTTATCTTCTTTTAAGCTTCCAAGTGTTCATTAATTTCAATTTCAAAAGTTTCGTTCCTATTTATAATTGGTGAGTGACCTAAAGAAATTCATAGACATACTTTATAAAACCAGCCAATATTATTAAGGCTTCGTTTGTTTGCCATAAAATAGTTTCCTTTTAAAAAGTAGTTTCCATGAAAAGTGAAGTTATAGAAAATGAATTATTTTTCGATATTTGACAATATTATGAAAAATAAGCTAGAAAATGTTTTATAGTGTTTAGTTATGCTATGAAAAATGAGCTGGAAAATCACTTATTAATGTTTTTTTTTTTTTTTTCAAGTTCATCTTAACACGTATAGAATATTAAATTTAACTATTTGACCACTTACAAGAAAAGAATGAGATAAAAAAATAGTGGTGATTTTTTTTTATTATATCATATATTTATATATAGTTTATTTTATAAAATGTAACTATACATATAATATAAATATTTTAAATATAATATTATAGATATATAACCATTTTTTGGTGTTCGTAGAAAAATATAACACAGTTTACATGATTTAAAATGAACAAGTATTGTATAATATAACATGTTTCGTATTCAAATGTATTTTCTAGTAATATTATATAAATTAAAGTATCATATGCACTAATATATCAAATTAATATACTTTTATATTGTATATTAATATACCCTAATATATTATTTTCTATATAATATTATATTTTAAAGTGTTTTATTAATAAATTATTGTTTATATATATAAAAGAATAATGAAGTATCATACCCCTTTAGTTTCTGGGTCTTTCATGAAAAGTGTTTCTAATCTTTTAAACCGGAAAACACTTTCCTCCATCTAAAGCTTATGTTTTCTTTAACCAAAAAGTGAATGTCGTTGATCAATTTTCACAATGTAACTAAATATGAGAAAATAAGGAAAGTGCTTTTCAAGAAAACATTTCATCAAACAAACAAGGCCTCAAACAATTACCGATGAATTTCATGGTTTGAAAATAATTTCTTACATTTTTGTGTCAATAAGATTCTTGAATGGTGATTAAATAATGCATACTTATCTCTATTCAAGTATAGTTTAATCTCTCTCTTAATACATTGAATAAACAAGGCCCAAAACGTTAGACATGTAATTTTTTTTATTATTGGTTGAATAAATGTGTTTCACAAACTAAAATTTTGTAAATGTGGGAAGAAAAAATAAAAGAAAAAATTAAATTAATTTAGGAAAGACTTTTTTTTTGTTGTTAAAACAGGTGTGTATAGGTTTGCAAGAAATATGAAAAAGAAGATGTTAAGAAATAAAAACACTGCCGATAGCACAGGAAAGAGAATGACATATAATAATTATATTTTAACAGAACCTGATATTTTAAACACTATTAATTAATTTATCAATTACTAAACTAATATTTTTCACTTTTAAGCTTTTCTAAATCATATGAATATATTTCTAATGTGAAATTCTTGTATTTGGTTATTTAACTATTTTTTTTTTAAAAAAAAAAAACTTGAACATCGCATGTGCCAAAGTAACTAGTAAAATAAAAAAGGAGGAAAAAAGAAAATAAAAAGTGGCCAGTCTAAATACCCATCCCATTTGTAACACGAAATTTGTTCTTTCTTGATCGCCCTCGATTTCCACCTTGCTGACCATTTTTCTCCTTGGATATATGCTCCCCATCCTGAAATGATATTTGATGAAACAGGCACGAAGACAACATTTTCTTAGACATCCAATTCTCTCAATTTCATTTCTTATGAAAACAATTATCATCACAATTCATGTTCATTCTATCAATATTTGTAGTTATTTTTCATGTTCATTCTTCTCATAGATATCCTTAAAGGAGATTTTAAACTTCCTTCGTATAGGAATGCTTTCATATAATCAATCAGTGAAGGAAGAAACAGTAACCCAATCTAAATTCTCTGTGGAATTTCAACATCCACTAGAAATGCTCTTTCTAAGGGAAAAATGAAATCTCTATTGCATTTACTATAATAGAGGTGTAATATCCTTGAGAGGCAGAGTTGTAATCTCTGGTTGATAGTTTGGTTCAAACAACAATATAACTTGACTAGCACATCAAGTTATCAAGGACTTCTATAGAAAAAAAGATTATTAATGACTAAAAAAGAAGGCAATCATCTCTAACCTCTTCAACAGGTGTATCATCATGATGCTCACTTGAATCATGCTTCTCCACATCTCCTGCTAGATTAGTCCCACGACCTTTGCGATTTTTCTCAGAATCAGGTTCCCTCCAGACTTGTCTTCTCTGCCCATGCTTTGCCTGGAGCAAGAAAGCTTAACAATACTACCGCTTGTTGTTAATAATAAGGAGCAATATCACTTACCATTTGATTAAGATGCTTGACCCGCATGCCATTTCTCCAATCCTGTTCGTTATTTAAAGTTGCCACCTGATCCAATTACCAGAAAGTACTGAGCATTAGAATTATACAATCAAGCACCTTAAGCAAAAAGCAATAGATTTTACACAACAGCACTCACAGCTTTCTCAGCAGCCTCTACAGTATCATACTCCACAAAGGCATGCACCTACACACAGAAACCAGAAAAGGGATTGATAGCAAAAAAATTAGTTTAATATTAGCAAACAAAATGTCCATAAAACAACAACAACCACAACCATGCCTTAGTCCCAAACTAGATAACTAAACAAGATGTCCATAAATAGATTTGAAAAAAAGAAAAAAAAAATCTTTATGAGCAGCAACATGATGTTACAAAAACAAAAATGCAGGGATTGTAGCTAACATAAGGATCATTGTGGCTAAAGCTCACTTGAAGTTGTCTTATGAAACTCAAAAAGGATAATCTAAAGGAAATCACTTTATCCACAGAAAGTCAATAGCTACAATAAAAAAGTATCAGCAGTGACCAAATTTGACAAGAACCAAACAAAAAGGTCGGAGACACAACAACCTTAACACATCTCACAGTCGGAAACTACCATTTGCATATCCAAAAATCATTGCTGTAATGTCCTCACAACTAGAGCTAAGATTTTATATTATGTTTTTGGAACCCAACAGTCTCATGTAAGGCACCAACTACACGTTCCCATGGGCAAAAACAAAGCACTACAAGTCTGCCCATTGAAGCTCATTCCAAACAATGGTCACTCACCTAAACCCGATACAAATCTTATTCTTGCAGAACATAAATGCTCGCTTTAGAATATTACCTAGTGTACCTCTCAATAAGATAAGTAAAATGCTCATACACTATTCTAGAATTCATCTCCTAAACTTCATATTGATAAGCTGCATTCTTTGTCAAATCACAATAGAAATCAAAAGGCAGAAAAAGGTAAAAGGAGGAAATGAAGATTAAAGCAGATGATGAATAAGAGTAAAGATGAAGCAGCTAAAGAACTAGCCAATGATAATATACCATTCTTGTAATAAAGAACGAGTTCAATGCAACAATCCTTCAGATGAATACAGTTCCATAATCCATACCTTGCTACTGATCAAAATATCTGTTTTACTTCCTTTCTTAGACTTTTCCACAGCTAGTGGATCACGGATGGAAATATTCTTTATCCTGAAAGTTGCAAACAACAACTTTTAGAATGAACAGACCCACCTATAAGGCAATAAGAAAGCAAAATAAAGGACTAGAATTAAAAAGATTACTTTCCAGCAGCACCAAATATTCTCTGGAGGTTGTTCAATGAGTGATCCTCTGGAAGATTCTCAACCAGAACAGTGCAAAGCTAGGGTCCACAAATTAGATGCTCAAAGTTTTATTATAATGCCAGTCCAAGTGATTGGGGGTGGGGGGGAGATCAAGTTCATTAAAATACCTTAGGATCCTTAACCTCAGCAAAATGAAAAGGATCAAGGCGCTTCACCTTCTTTCCATCTGAATTTACAACCTGTAGATTAAGGCAAATAAATTTGTGACAAGCAAACTTTTTTCTGTCCACAAAATCCAAATTCCATAAGCATGACATAAAAGAAAGGGAGAAGATGAAGCTTCTTACAAGAATGGAAGACTCCCTAAGCGCAGCCACAATAAATGTGGAGTCTTGAGTAAGCTTCTTCATTTTCCTAAAAGAAGCAATAACTGTGATAGGAACTGCAAGAAAAAACTTACCATGAATGTGTATAACTATTACATGAAAAACATCAAGGTAACATGTATGAACAATTAGCAATATTTAGAAGCCTAAATCATAACAAGATTGTCTACAAAAGCCAAGGGAAACCATTCTCCAACTCAGATCATTTCATACTTTGATGAAGTAGTGCAAGCAGACTCCCAATTCCACAAGTATGAAGATGGTTAATTCAAATGTACAAACAAAATCATCAAAATTGTTGTGTAGTTACAACATATAAAGGAGAGAAAGGATAGAATTTGCAAATGGAGAAACAACTATATCATACGAGTAAAATTATAAATAAAACAGGGAGATGGTCTTGTATCGAAGCAGCAAGAGGGTAAATTCATAACTCCAAGAAGAAGAAAAAATCATGGCACTGCATGGCAAAAGAGTTTCAGAAGGCAGTTAGAAGATAGAAAGCAGACATTGATGTCCAACTTCATTATCACTAAATTTACATGCATAGCCATATCACTAACCTAGCATGATTTTATTTATTTATTTCTTGGCATAATCAAGATAAAAGGTAAGCAATACAATTCTAAAAAAACAACCCCTTCGTCACTCTTTATGTCTTCCACATAAACAGGGAGCACTATAACAATGGAACCAGACCAGAGAAGTGAGCCGATGGCAATTCAAGTAAATAATATTGGAACTGAAATAAGCACTTTAGATTATTTATTAATTAATAATTAAAGATATATTAGCAATCATTACTCAATTCACTCATTAGCTATATTTTCTACTTCACCAGCTACAGAAGGTTCTCCGTTTCTCTCTAACCCGTTAACAAATTTATCAATTGACAAGCTATAGACATTAAAAAGGGAAAAACAAACTATTTACCAAAGCCTTCTTTGTTCTTCTTTATCAAACTTATCATATACTTGTCGGTAGGCAAATTCTCATCACTAAAATAATATTCCACCTGCAAAACAATAATTTAGGAGTTGTAATTCAGTAACTTCATTCGCAAGTTGAGTATTATGCAATAATTAAGACTTCTTAACCACAATTGTAATTGAAAGAAATTCAAAAGAAAAAAATATACTAAATTAAATTATTGCCAAACAGCAAACAATATATATATATATATATATATATATATATATATATATAAGAAATAGAAAAGAGTGCTTGCCTGCTTAATGATTTTATGCTTGAGATCCACAGTTTGAACGGTAGGACCAGATGACTGCTCGTGTTCGCGATCATGATCCGGATCATGATCTTCATCAGACGGCAGTGCGTGGACGTCGACCTCAGGAGATCCAACGGGGGTGAGTTCAAGAGGAGATTCCACGGTGGGAACAGGGGGGCCCACGTCACCATCCATGGAGGAGGAGGAAGAAAAAGGAGGGCGTATGGTTGAAACAAATGCCGTAAAGAGACTAAACCATCCCGCTCTTTCTTCTCCTCCTCTCTAGTGGCTTCTTCTCCTAAAAGCATTTATAGGATTTATAGGAGCATTTATAGGGTTACGCAACAGCAGGGACATTTTTGTCGAGTACGGTATTGTTTGCTATTGTTGTAGATTTTATTTAAAAAAAAAAAACAAATTATATAAAAATAATATAAAAATTTTATTTTTTAAAATTTAATCTAAAAAGTTTTTAAAATGTTTTTTTCTTAAAATTGTATAAAAATAATATTAAAATTTTATTTTAAAATTTATTTTTGATATCAGTACATCAAAATAATCTAAAAAGTTTGTAAGGTGTTTTTTTCTTAAAATTATATTAAAATAATATTAAAATTTTATATTTTAAAATTTAGTTTTGATTTCAGCACATCAAAACAATTTAAAAATATTTAAAAAATCAGTTTTTTTTTTGTAAAAAGTCGTTTGAGCCGCGTTCCCAAACAACACCTAATTTACTTTGTTGAATTGTTTTTTCTTTAATTTTTGCCATGTGGCTTTTACTAGGGTCTATTATCCGGCACCGTTTTCTTGTGGTTTTTGAAAAGATTGGTGCGAAGTTACATGTTGAAACAATTTTTTTGGTAAAAAAATTAAAGCTCGGCTAACATAATTTTAATAAAAAAATATATATTTATGAACTCAAAATATGATGCACATTGAATGAAATCTTTTTTAAATATTGACATGATAATATATTGGAAGATAATTTTTTCAACTATTAAGACGATTAAATATTGGATCAATTTAGGTTAACCTATCAAATATGCGACCATAGTAATGAGATCATGTAAACCTTATAGAAAGCAAATATGATGCGAACCTCTTGATCACGCGGTCAAGCAACCCCAACAACGTAGATAACAACCTGGAAAGCCGGGAATCATGTTTGATAGAACTTTGACCCAAATATAACCTTGTATCTAAGAACCAAAGGTATTGAAAAAAAAAAAAAACTTGGACCTATATATAACCTTGTATCTAAAAATCTTAAGTATGCAAATGACACCATGAAGGCAGTCAATCTTCGATAAGTCAGTGTATGATTTTTGTCCCTAGAAAAAAGGTTGTTTTGCTAAAAAAAAACTCACGTTTATTCTCCAACTTGAATCAAAATAAAATTCCACTTGTATATCCATATATGTCACAAACAATATACAAAGTTCTAGTTTGACAGATTTGATAAGATTTGTCTAGTAACTTTGACCCATTGAAATAAAATATTCTCGAACTCCATTTGAACTAAAAATTTATTAAAATATATATTCATGTGTCTATTATCTCCCTGTAAAATTTCAGCTCGTTCTGATGTATGGTTTAAGAGATATTCTTAATCTCGCAAAACTAGTTAGCAAATATTTTAAGACCAAATTCGGACATGGCTTGGTTCGTATCATCCTTCATTTCTTTAAAAAGATTCGACCTCAAATCTGTATTATGAAAAACATTTTCTAAGGTTAACAAATCAGTATCAAGCCAAAGAATAACATCATCATCAAAACCAAGAAGAACCTTGTTAGCAAAAAAAAGACCCCCTTGATATACAAGCATGCATAGTCCTTACGTGTGCACACAACGTTGCAACATCATGATCAAGAAGTCATCACCTAGTTGTTTGATTCAGGATCACTAAGAGACCTAGATAGACTGATCTTATATGAAATTTTAGGGTAAGGAATTAGTTGTGACTAGGGAAGATATTAGCACCCCTAACGTACCTTACCTTAGGTAAGCAGTATTATGTGATCTGGATATGGTTTAAAGGTGTTGATGGATTCTCAACCGATGGTTCGTCTATGGATTAAAATAAAAATTTATTCTCATGAATAAATCTGGCGTTTCAAATTCATTATAGGTCCGTATGCCCAAATAATTTTTTATGGAAAGAATCCATATAGGTGCCCAGATAGGGTTTACCTATCCTGGAAGGTGAAAGAGTTTACCACAGCTCGTATGTTGTGGTGAAAAATATTCCAAATTAAAATTGGTGAATACTCGAAATAATTATGGGAATTTTTAAGTCAACTTCTAGTATTTAAATGCTAACCATTAATTTTCATGAATTAAAAATTTTAGGGGGTTATTGAAATATTGGTCAAGTTCTCATGGATTCATTAAACTAGCTATTAAATCCAAAACTACATGCAAAAATATTTTTTAAATTTTTATGTATAAGAAATGTTAAATCATGCCATATGTTTATATATTATTTTAAGCAAAATATAATTTTTATCTTTTGAGAGACTTAGCCGAATGCACACCAAATAAAATATATTTTTTGTATTTTTGAAATAAGAATTTTTTTAAAAAAATTTTGGAAATTTTTGAGATTTCAACGAAAAATGGATATTTTAATACTAGATCAACATCTTATAATGTAAGTTTACAACTCTTATATTAAATACAATTGCTAAAAAAATATGCGAGGGACCTACAAATAATTTTAAATTGGTCTTTGATTTTTTTTAGAATTTTTAGGAATTTATTTGGGGCATGTTTTATAAAAAACCACTTTTGATTCAAAGCAAAACTGTCAAAATAGACCTAAGGGTGAGTGTTTGTTTGCCAAACAACCCCTTAGACAAAACATTCCTCAACAAAAAAGTAACCAACCAAACAAAGCTTTAGTACACGACCCCAAACAAAACCAATCGGGTTGACTCAAAAACACTGGTGCAACCCTGAACCGAATAAAAAACCATGGTTTGACTTGAAAGTAAAATAAAACAAATAATTAAACCAAAAACATATGAAATCTAAAAAAAAAACACAAAAACATAATTTTTTTGGATAAAAACAGATCAAACACTAATAACATGAAGAACACGATGAACATTCAAACCGAAACTCAGTAAACACAAATCACAAACCAATCAAGTTTCCATGCAATCAAGGGCAAGGTGTTGTTCATAATCATTCATAGATCAAGAATCAAGAATCAAGCATCCATTTTCTTTAATTAACACTAAAAAACCACGGTTTAATCAAATTGTGTTTGGGCAGTCGAAAGAACCCTAGAATTTAAATGCATGATTACGTGTTATTGATGTGTTTTAACCCTATATTAATTGCTAAAGATGACAAGCTAACATGTTTGTGCCAAGATTTAACCCAAAACAAGAGGCTAAGGCAAAGTTCATTCGAAGAACATGAACCTAGAATCCGGAAAATTTCCATTGAAGAACTATTGCCAAAACCCAGATTTGGCCTTCTAGGCCTCTAAACACATTGTTTTTGGTCCTTACAAACCACATTAGCAATACTGAGTATAGTTGAATCCAAAGAACTAACAAATAACATCAAATCATCAATAACATGCATGGAGTTTCAATTTTTAAAACTGTCAAATCTTATCTAGCCTATATATCTATGCTATTTGGATTCAAAATTAGTTTCTTAAACATATTTTTGGTCATGAACAAGCCTTAATCAAATAAAATTGCTTCACAATGCATTAATCAAATAAAACAAAACAAACAAACAAACAAACAAACAATGTTTTATCAAAACTAACCTAACTAGGAAGCTTTTGTCACATTAAAAATATCAAACACACCCTAAAAACAAACATCAAACCGTATAATCAAAATCATAGCAATAAGAAAAAAACAAACACAACTCTTACTTTTTAAGCATCACCCTATTTGCAAACATAAATGCAGACCAAATGAAAACCAAAATCTCCATAAGTAGGCCACATGAAATCCACTTTTAGGTTAGAAAATATACCTTTAAAACCCTAGAACAACTACTGCCTTCTTTGCTCTCTTTTGTAAAGTTTTACTTCTACAAACTTAGTGCCCTCTCAAAACTAAATTAACCCTTATGCTAGGCTTTTAAACCCTGGGTATTTTCTCAATATTACTCCTTATTTTCTCTTTTTTCCCCCTCCTTCTCAACTCTGATTTTAAGGGGTTATTTATAGGATTTTGCTAAGTTTTTTTGTTGGATTCAATCAAAGATTGATCAATCTTGGCCCTTTGATCAGAATGGAAGGGTTTTAGATAAAAAAAATATATAGTAGCTGGAAGCTATGTATTAAGCTGGTTTTGGTTTTGGGGATTTTAATGGTTTTGCCAAACTTGAAGACCAATGAGCTATTTTTTTGGCTTTCTGATTTTGAAAGAAATACGACCAACCCTTGATAAGAACCTATTGAGAAAGTTTTGAGTATGAACACATGAAAAAGTTAGTGGTTTTGCCAAATGGGTGTCATAATCATGGCTAACTGGGTTGACCACTTTTAAGGCATTGTTAGAGCAACTTTGATGTCAATGTTGCTTGAGACCATCTAAAGTTGGTAAAGGAGGTACACACCTTTCATTTGGATCCAATCTTGCTCAATTTGGAGGTTTGTAGCTTCACATTCATTGGTTCAAAGGTGCCGTCTCGATTTTCCTAAAATTTAAAAATGCAAGGAAAGTTTATCAGGGATAAGATATCGAAAACTTCTATGGAAGAATTGGGGTGTAAACGTTCAATTTCATGGGTATGGGGTTGTAGAGAGAGTGTTTCTCAGTTGAATGGTGGTGTTTACAACTCTTGAGGTGGTCAGAAACACCATTTTCATTAACCTAAAAATGCCTACTTAACTAGCCAAAATTGCCAAGGAAGGAGATGAACAGTTAGTGCGACATGTTATCTAGGTTAAACCCTAGAAATTAAGGTTTTTTAATTTAGGATTTGGTCAATTTTAATATGGTCCTCGCTCTTCTAATTCTTTTTATTTGCATCCATAATTGTCTCCTAACTTTTAATTGCAAGCAACTGCATCCCTACCAAATTCAAATATCAGCACTAAAGTTTAGCGTCTTTTATAAATGAGTTCTTGGTTTTTAATTTGTTCAATTTCATCCTTAATTGACCATTAAAATTTCAATTCCTTTCAATTTGATCCCTGATTTCTCTAATTTTTACCCCTGGAATTGCGCGTCACTTACAGGTTGGTCCATGGTATTTGGAATCTACAATTAAGTCTTTAAAAGGCTTCCAAACTTTAATTTTTTCATAATTAAGCCTCAAATTTAACTAATTAAACCTTCCAAAGTCTAATTTCAATCCCCAAATCAACACCCAAATTCACTCAAAAAACTGAGTTTCCTTGCAATTAAACCTTCAATAAAATTAATTAAGCCTTTTAAAATTCTCATTGAGTCCTTACACATTCAAATATGTGTTTCTTTACTCCAGATAAAAATATTTTCACCAGTAGGGCCTTTTGTAAGTCAGAATTAGGTTGCTAATTTTGCTATTCTTATACATTTTAGTCCTATAACTTTTCCATTTGTTATCTTGGTCCTCTACTACCAATATTGGGTGATCTTTTAAGCTTTCTTCATGTATGTTCTCTTGTATTTTTTTTATTATATATATATATATATATAATTAAAATTAAAAAAATCGATTTATTCTCATGGACGACCTGTCCATTTTGAAATATAAAAATTGGCCTATTTTCATGAGTAACCAACCATTTTTAAATTCCTAAAATAATTCTAGTAAGCATTTATGTTTTCCTGAAATTGGTTTATTTTCACAGGCGACTATCCATTTTGAAATCTAAAAATTAGCCTGTTTCACGAGCGAATTACCCTTTTCAAATTCCTTAAAGAATTCCAGCTAACATCTATGCTTCCTTAAAATTGGTCTATTTCACGGGTGACCTACCCATTTAAAATTAAAAAATCAGCCTACTTTCATAGGTGACCTACCATTTTTCAAATTCCAAAAATATTTTTAGTAAGCCTCTATGCTTCCTTGAAATTGGTTTATTTTCACGGGCGACCTACCCATTTCAAATTCCAAAAAGAATTTCAACAAGTCTCTATACTTTCCTGAAATTGGTCTATTTTTATAGGCGACCTAATGCGAACCTTATGATCACGTGGTTACGTAACCCACAATCAAGATTGAGATCTGATCTTGAAAAGCCGAAAAAGGTTTGATAGGAGTGTGACACAATGAAAACCTGCCCCAAGGCACCAACACTATTAGAATGAAGTAGAATGACGCCACAAAGTTAGTTAATCTTTGATAAGTTAGATTCATTTCATTCAAAAACTGAAGAATTCAAGAATCACTCTCATACATTGAAAAATTCAGAAGTAATATTCCTCAATGGTTGCTAAAATTTTAGTTACACGAGTTTAAATAGTTCTTGAAAAATTAACTCTAATGGACCCCTTATGTTGACTTATATGAGGTCCACTCAAAACTGACCCAAAAACCCTAAACTGAAAAGCTCATAACCTGATCCAAACAAGTCTTGGATCCTAGCTCAAAACAAAGTTTTAATTAAGCCCAAACATGAAATAAAATAATAAAAATAACTAATCTGTCATTAAATAGCACCAACTCTTCTTTCCTTGTGTAGTTAGGATGAATAAGGAATCCTTATAAGATAAGGATTCTGAAACATTAATGAATCGTTACTACTCTTGGAAATTATGTTTCAGCTTATTAAAGATTCTTCTAGAACTATGAAATTCCCAAAACAAACTACCATATCCTTTTAGAAAAAGGATCATTGCCAAATAGGAAGTCCACATGTCAAAAGGAAGTAAATAACAAAATTCATATAGCTTGTTCTGACCTATATTGCAAGTCCTTTTTTGAACTTCGATTCACCTAAAAATGTACCCCAACATAGACAAATACCTCTGGAATGTTCTAGTAAAGTTTCAGCTTGATCCAACTGTTGAATTTGGAGTTATGCTCAATAGCGTAAAACTGGATGGTAGAAGCTTTTACACCAAAATCCGAATTTGACCTTACTTTGGTTGTATCACAAGGTTGAATCGTATCATTTATGATTCTTGCATTCTTTAGTTTTTGAACGAATTGAATCTAACTTATCGAAGATTAACTAGCTTCATGGTGTCATTCTACTTCATTCCAATAGTGTTGGTGCCTTGGAGCAGGTTTTATTGTGTCACACTCCTATCAGACCTTTTTTCGGCTTTCCAGGATCAGATCTCAATCTTGATTGCGGGTTGCATGACCACGTGATCACGAGGTTCACATCAGTTGGTATCAAAGTTAGGCTCCGAAACAAGGTCATATCCTTCTGTTATTTTTGTTTTTTTAGTGTTCCTTTAAGTTTTTCAGTGTTTGCGTCATTCATCTTCTTGTTCTTTATGTCTGTGTCATCTAAGCAAAAAAAGAGAGGTTATATTTCATCTTATTACTGTCTCTAATCATATCAGTAGCATATAAGATGAAATTTGAAGGATGATTCAATTCTGCCGCAGAAACACAACTCTCAGTGAACTATAAGAAAATCACCTCATAATCAATTGCAAATTCATATTCCATCTATTAGGGGTGAGATCACAACATATATAAAATTTGAGATTATTTTGATATCATCTGCTTGAGGTTTTAATTTGAGGTTCAATTTTGCCGCATAAACACTACTCTTAGTGAACCATAAGCAAACCACCTTAAAATTAATTAAAACTTCATATTCTATGTATTGTAGGTGAAGTCGCACCATATATTAAATTTAGGCTTATTTGGATATTGGTTTCTTGAGGTTTTAATTGGAGGTTCAATTATGTCGTAAACTAATCATACAAGAGGTTTAGGTACCTAGACATAATAGAATGACCTATAAACTGAGATTTATTGTTTTCTTGGTATCCGAATACTATATATTAAATTTGAGGTCATTTGGATAGCATTTTATTTAGGTTTCATAATCAGGTTTTGTCTTACCGTAACGGGTCTGTTTTGCATTATCTTTTAAAACTTGTTTTGTTTCTGTTGATTTTATTCCTGCCAGTATATTATCACCATATTTGGAATATTTGGCTGTTGTTTAAGTCATTTTCATCATTTTCATATTTGTTTGTTTTCGATCAGTTTTGGTCCAAATAAAAGTCAGATTTGTAATTTCGAATCTAAATCACTGTTATTCTTGTCATAAACTCTATTCTTGTTGTGTCTTCATCTTCTTCTATTTTTCCTATTTATGTCATGTATTCAACAAGGGAGAGGGAATGAAGAAGGATTCTAGCTCAAGGATGAGAAAATCTAAGCCATGGTTTGGGGGTTTTAGAACAAGAAGTTGATAAGTGTAGAAGATTATTCTGTGATTTTTAAACTTCATGGGAAAAAGAGGTACAATGCCAAAAAAAAATAAAAGATGAAGGAGAGTCACTGTTGTTATCATTCAAAATTATATACGCAAGTGGTTAGTACGACGTGCTTATCTAAAATTTTTAGCAGTCACTATTTTCATATAGTGTTGTTGGAGAAAGGTGTTAGTAATAAAGGAATTTTAAAGGCTTAAACAAGAGGCTAATGAAGTCGCCACTAATCCTATTCAAGATTCAAGGGCAAATCTTCTTGAAGAGGGAGGGAATGATATGGTTCAGCCTTGTGATACAACTCAAGTAAAGTAAAATTCAAATTTTGGTGTAAAAATTTCTACCGTCCAGTTTTACGCTATTGAGCATAACTTCAAATTCAATCGTTGGATTGAGCTAAAACTTTACCAGAAGATTTCAGAGATATTTGTCTATATTGAGGTGGATTTTTAGGAGAATCCAAGTTTGGAAAAGACTTGCGATATAGGTCAGAATAGGTTGTATGAATTTTTTTATTTACTTCCTTTTGACCCGTGGACTTCCTATTTGACAATGATCCTTTTCTAAAAGGATGCGGTAGCTTGTTTTGGGAATTTCCTAGTTCTATAAGAATCTTTAATGAGCTGAAACATAATTTCCAAGAGTGACAACGATTCATTAATGTTTCAGAATCCTTTTTTTTTTATAAGGATTCCTTATTCATCCTAACTACACAAAGAAAGAAGGGCTGGTGCTATTTAATGACATATTAATTATTTTTATTATTTTCTTTTATATTTAGGCTTAATTAAAACTTTTTTTTGAGCTAGGATCTAAGGCTTGTTTAAATCAGGTTATGGGCTTTTTAGTTCAGGGTTTCTAGGTCAGTTTTGAGTGAACCTCATATCAGTCCATATAAGGGGTTCATTAAGGTTAATTTTTCAAAAACTATTTAAACTCTTGTAACCAAAATTTCAGCAGCCATTAAGGAATATTACTTCTAAATTTTTTAGTTTTAACGTGTGAGAATGATTCTTGCATTCTTCAGTTCTTGAACGAACTGAATCTGACTTATCGAAGATTAACTGGCTTCGTGGCGTCATTCTACTTCATTACAATAGTGTTAGTGCCTTGGAGCAGGTTTTCATTGTGTCACACTCCTATCAGACCTTTTTCGGCTTTTCGGGATCAGATCTTAATCTTTTTTTTTTACCAAATGTAAGAAATTGTATAGATCAAAAGTGAAACAAAGCTGGAAACCAGCAAGTCAGAATACACAAGCGAACAAAGGGAACAAGCTCCCTTGAACAAGCGAATATAACCAAAGAAAGGAAACAAAACAAAGGGAACAAACTCTCTTGAACAAGGGGAACATGCTCTCTGAAACAAAAATAACAAGCTAGCAGGCTAAACAAAACCAACAACCAGGCAACAAAACCATACCAAATAACAGTTGGATGTAGCCAACTTCAAACCCTCAGCAATAGGCTATCCAACCAGCAGACCCGTAGATAGTTGAAACTGCAAGTATATAAGACAACAGTACCAAACAAAAGGCACCAATGCAGCAACACCCCAAGCCAGAGAGCAAAGCAAACTCCAGCAAGCCACAACAAAACCATCAGCAGAACCAAAACCAACCTCCACTAGGATCACGGGTTGCGTAACTATGTGATTACGAGGTTCGCATAAGTTGGACCTATTCTTTTTTAAATTCTAAAAAGAATTTCAGCAAGCCTTCATACATCCCTGAAATTGGTTTATTTTCATGGGTGACCTGCCTATTTGAAAATAAAAAATTTTAGTCTAATTTCACAATACCTTTTTCAAATTCTAAAACGAATTTCATCAAGCTTCCATACTTCTCTGAAATTGGTCTCTTTTCATGGGTGGCCTACCCATTTTAAAATCCAAAAATTGGTCTATTTTCACGGGTGACTTATCTTTTTTTCTTCTTAAATTCCAAATACTAGGATCTACATTGGAACCTCCCAAAACTTTTTTTTATAAAAAAATACCCTTAAAGGGTAAACTCTTAAAATGAGTGTCTTGTCTTATGGCCTTAGTTATCCACACCCTATAGATGAGATTTCTTTGCCATTTTCAACTTCTATTCACCTATGTAAATTTCACTGCCTTTCCTCTTGATTGGTCAATCATGTACCAACATTATTTTAAAGTTAAGGTTAAACCATATACAATGCATGTCTTTTAAAAAATAGCCCCCCTTTTCTTCACAATCTCTTCCTTTAATTACCGAGGGTTGTAATTTTTGAGGAGGTCTTTCTTGCCAACTTATCCTTCTAGTTTACTAGAGCAAGTCCGTGTTCAAATCTTGAGTATCAAGCTGCCTTTGTAGCCTTATTCTTTTATAAGTATTTAGGTTGTGGCGAATGCTATCATAATCGGGAATGAATAAAAAAAAACTCCTTACCTTATAACTACATTGTTTTTTATGTGCTTTTTGTAAATACTCATAACACTATGCATAGTATTTCTTTACAGAATTAGAGTTCAAAGGTCTGAGCAAGTCGTATCCATCTATTATTATCAATAATAAAGCCCCCCCAAAGAATGCTTTTTTCACTATATATGGGCCTTTGTAGTTGGGTGCTCATTTACTTTGATCTTTATCGAGTAGAGGAAGATCTTTCTCAGCACTATATCTCCTTCCCGAAATACCCTTAGGTCTGACCTTCTTATCATATGCTTTAGCCATTCTTTATTGATACAACTAGTGTGGTCAATTGCAACTAACCTCTTTTCACTGATCAGATTTAACTGCTTGTATCTTATTTTAGCCCAATCAGATTCCCTAAGTTTTGATTCCACCAGTACCCTTAAAGATAAGATTTATACTTCTAGCAACATGATTGCTTCTAGCCTGTAAACCAATGAATAAGATATAGCTTTTGTAGACGTCTTTATTACTGTGCAATATGCATGCAGAGCAAAAGGAAGCATTTTATGTTAGTCCTTGTACGTGACTATCATTTTATGCATAAACTTCTTGATATTCTTATTGGCTGCTTCTACAATACCGTTCATCTTTGGCTTATATGGAGATGAGTTTGAGTGCTTGATTTTCCATTATGCGCAAAGCTCCACTATCATTCTTCCATTGGGAAGGGGATTTAGTAAAAGGTCGGCCTATGTTAAGCAAGAATTAAGGGGGTAAACCAGCCTACTCTAGGGAGGATTTGGGAAGGGGAAAACTGGTCTTAGATTAATCAAAGGAGAAATAAGAACAAGGTAAACCAACCCTCCAAACAACCCATCATATTTATTAGTAATATAAATACAAGAGGGAGAAAAAGAGATGACTTTTCCTCTTCCCCAAAAGTCGGCAACAAACATTGCTGCAACAACAATCTCTTCCCAAAGAAAAAACTAAACCAAACCAGTTTGCATGTCTTTTCTTGAGTGTTGAGTGAAGGCAAAGCTAGAGAAAATAAGAATAACTAAAAACATGGAAGAAGAGGGAAACCAGAAGGCCAACTGGAACAACAGAAGAAGGATAGAAGAAAACTGTAAGGAGAAGAAGAACAAAATCACCAAAGACCTTTCCTAAGATTGTTAAAATCATAAGGTAAGTGTAACATCACCCCCTTGGCTGGTTGTTACCCTAAATTTTAGAAAAAACAGGAAAAGAAACCTCAAAATAGGAGATTAAAGCTCTTACATTTTAACTCAAAACTAAGCAACTAAGTTTGAAGAGCCTAAGTAGAATAATGAATGAATGAACACAAGTGCATATTCTTACAAAAGAAAAATGAATGAACATGAATGATTTTGAATGTGTAGACCTAAAGGAGGGTCGACCAAGTTGAAGGGATGATTAGATTGTGTAATGAAATGATGAAATCCATGAATGATGATCTTGTTAAACTCCTAGGAATATACTTTAACCAAAACATTATTCATGCTTACACTAATGTCTTGATTTTTTGCATTTATGATAGAAGAACTTGTGTGAAAATGAAATGAAGTGATGGTATGTGTAGAATTGTGATGTTGTTAAGCCTTTAAAGGCATGCTGGAGTTGAAACAAAAGTTATACCATGTTAATGATTTGATTTTATTTGTGTGATGAATGAACATGTATAATTATGAACCAAGTGGATGGATATGTGTTATGAACTGTTAATATGAATATATTTGCGATAAAATATGATGCATTACATATATAAATTAGAGAGAAATAGGTAACAATGTTTCGGCCATAGGAAATGAGAGAACCATTAAAGGACTTGCCATGACAAACACCTTAGGGGAAACAAGTCTTAGATCACGAGTAAACCCTTGTGTATTATGAAATTACTATTGGTTGTTTTGACGTATTGTCATGATATAATTGAAAACATAAAATGTATGATTATGGCAACTCTAGATGTCGGTCTTGAAGTGTTAGCTAGGAAAGCATTTGAAAAATATACATGTTGAGACTTGGTTACATATTACTTGATAACTTGTGATGAATTGAATGTGAATTGGAATGTCCTATGTCCAACTAAGTTCGAGGTACGTCGGTAAAGGGGAAGGCTTCACGTAGACCTTATGCCTAGCCAATGGGGAAAGAAGTAAAACCAGAAATGACTCAATTGTTGCTGATAATTTCTGAATCGATAACGATATAGATTGCGTTGATGATTTATGGACCGGCAGCGACTCAGTTTTCATCAATAATTTCTAAGTTAACAATAAATCATATGCATTGACGATTCCATACATCAGCCATGAAGTAGTTTCACTAATGATTCTGTGTTATCAACGACCTAGTTGTCAATGACGAATTCTGAATCTCATGTGTCATCCGTGAACCAGTTTCGCTAACGATTCTGTGTTACTAGCGAACTAGTTATCGTGATGAATTTTGAGCTTCATGCGTTCGCCATGAACCGATTTCACTAACAATTATGTGTTACCAGCGACCTAATTATCGCTGATGAATTCTGAGTGTCATGCGTTAGCCGTGAATTAGTTTTATTGACGATTCTATGTTACCAGCGACCTAATTATCGCTGACGAATTTTGAGTTCCATGTGTCAGCTGTGAACCAGTTTCGCCGATGATTCTGTGTCACTAGCGATCCAGTTGTTGCTGACAAATTCTAAGTTCCATGCATTAACCGTGAACCATTTTTTATTGACAATTCTGTGTCACCAACGACCTAGTTTTCACTAATGATTTCTATATCACCAGCGACCTAGTTTTTGCAAATGACTTTCTATGACATCAACGACCTCGTTTCATTGATGAATTCAATATCAAAAATGATTTAATTCTTGTGATGATTTCATCATTGGTTTGACCTAATTCACTACAAAACTCAAGAATCAAACACTAGGACATGCAGGGATGACCCATGCTTAAAACTAAGAGAAGTGTCTTGATATGATGACGCTTATTGTATGATTATGTGATGTGTGAAACACTTGAATGTGAACATGTGTATTCTTGGGATATGTTTGGTGATGGCTTATATGATTAATGAATGCAAATATGTTGATTAGTGGTCATTTGATGTGTCAGGTGGTGCGACTGGGATCAGACCTTCGACCAGACAAGGACACCCTACGGGAGGAACAGGTAGGTGGTTTCCACCCTCTTCTAGCATAATATTAATTCTCCAAAATGACTTCATTATGAAAGATCTATTATTGCGTTATAGTGAATATTAAACTGTCCATAGAATATTCGATTAAGTTTAATGATTAGCTTCGACTAATAGCATCATAGAAGAATGGTCGGGTTGAGTATGATGATTAGCTTTGACTAAGGATGTCCTAGAAGGATGGTCTGGACGAACATTATGATTAGTTTCAGCTAATGGCATTCTAAAAGGATGGACAAGTTGAATTTGATAATTAACTTTAGCTAATGGCATCCGAAATGGATAACCGGGTTTGAATTTTATGATTAGCTTTGGCTAATAGCATTTGAGATGGATGACCGGGATTGAATATTATGATTAGCTTCGGCTCATGGCATCTGAGATGGATGACCGAGTTTGGATATTATAATTAGCTTTGGCTAAAGGCATTCGAAATGGATGGTTGGGTTCGATGTGAGTTAACCTCGGCTATTAGCATCCAATAAGGGATGACCGGGTTTTGAGTAATGTGATTGACTGTGTCTACTGATGTTAATAAAGGATGACCATGATAGGGCAAAATAATTAACTATGACTGATGAATTAACTCTAGTCCTTACCACTCCTATGAAGAGGTTGGGATACGTGAGTATAGATAATGTAGTTGATGAAATAATAAGGGTTGTATTATATATGAAAGGATTATATTCATTTAGGCTGTAAACGGAAAGTAACGATAATATTCTTTTAGTTAGTTATTGTTCTGTTTTAAATTGTTTATAATTCTTGTATTTATTTTGTACTGTAACAGGGATGTCACACTAACAAAGTGCGTAGGGAATCCCGTTCCATGGGTCCACATGTTTTGAAAAGAACTATGTATTAACATGTTTAAGTTATTATGTATATTGTATGAAAAAATGTACTAGTTGTGTAATTGTCGTTCGATATTTTTGTATAAACCCGCAATGATAGCAATATTAGAATAGGAATGCAAACTTATGAATATATAAATATGATGTTGTGGTATGTGTATTGAGTACCTTTTATGGAGATGTTGATTTATGCAATCATATGTGCATTATGCTATTCTAATGAATGGGACCTAATTACTAATTCTCATAATGCTACTATGAGAAGCATCGAAAACATAATGGTTTACAAAAAAAAAAAAATATTTACCATTAATTTTGATCATTAAAGGATATGAAATTTCAAGTCTTTACATTCATTTCATCACTATACGCCTAACACTTCTAACATTTTCTGACATATTTTATGCAATCCCTTTCCATGGTCATCCAGAAATATCCCGATCTCTGTATTTGCCTAACCGTCATATGTCTACTAGCAAGAGTTGCACAAATCCCTTCATGAACATCTTAGAGTGCTTTTTTTTTATTCTATCCTATCCAAACATCTCAATAATGTTCCATTGGATGATCTCTTGTATAGAGGTTTATTATGTCCCGTTCCTCTAGCATCGAGCTCGTCTACAGTGCAGTATAGGTAATTTGTTGCATAAATTGTTCTGACCACTTGCTCTATAGTCTTTTGGGCCATATCTTAGGGCACATATGTCTTGTTCACACTTTGGAGCGCATTGCGGTGGTGTTTGGAACACAAGATAAGAGACATTAGGGATATCCTGACAGGGGTTTTCTTCCAACTGCTTTACCACACTATACTCACTATGCTTCATCAGCTTTAGGAATTCACTGACTTCTTTCTCACTCACGAGTTTGTCTATTTCAAAATCTTCGATGACATCTACAATCTCTTTGTCTTTGGCTTTTCATTGCCTTTCTAGTTCTTCAAGCATAAAACACCTGTCACTTTGAGTTAATCCATTAATCTCGATCTAAAACATAAGAGCAGGACCCTTAATATTAAGAGAATTTTTATAATTATGAGACAATGCATTATAGTTCCTATTGTAGGTAATGGTAGGCCTTGTCAAGATGAGCTTTGGTGGACCGCTCTTGGTATGTTGAAGCCTATATATTTTTACTTTCTTCCTCTTAGAAACTTATCATGCCTATTGTCGCACTCGATATCGCGGCGGCCCTAAAAATAAATCTCAATTATATTATGGAAAAAGAACATATATCTGACATTTTGTTCTTTTAGGGGAAAATGTCTTGTTTGAGGAGTCGCCACCTAGTATTATGGTCACTAGGAACCCTAACTGGTCAACAGAAATTCTATGGCTCGGGATTGGTTACGTAAAAAGAAAGATATTATCACCTTTTAAACGTTCTGCCTGAGGCAGACTGCATTACTGGTTTTGTCTTAAATTGCTAAACATTTATTCGCTTATGCTATGATGATTGGTTTATAATATTCCTGACTCTGGCGCCAGTGAATATTCGAGCTCGAATAATTCCAACTCTGGCGTTGGTAAAAATTCAAAGCTACGAAAAAAAATTAGATCAATATTTTTTATTCCTTACTCTAGCACCAATGAATAAATAAATAAAAATAAATTTATTTTTACACATGCACATATTTTTTTATTTTTCTAACTAAATAAAATAAAATACAACGAATAAAAATAATATAAATTTAAACCAGTATTTTTATTCCTGACTCTGGCGTCAGTGAATAAACCAATAAATTTACATTATTTTTATTCATGCATACACATTTTTTTATTGTTTTTTATTTTTTCTATTTTTTCTATTTTCATTTTTTTGGGCTGGATCCAGCCGGCCCATGGGGCTAGGCTGGGCTGGACCCAGCCGGCTCAGCCTGGTCACTGGCCCAAGCCAGTGACCCGGCTAGGCAAAGGCATGCACCACGCGTGCGTGCCAAAGTTAATTAAATCCAAGTTGCAGTGACTTCACAATGAAAAATGGAAAAGAAGGGAACGAAGACAAACTTACCCGATTTGCAGACGTTACTGGAGGCGATGAAGA
>Ga0325403_1000883_pt1 | contig 23477 bp, 13 predicted proteins | sample PopdelMetagenome_19_FD_205665 | JGI IMG/M metagenome (GOLD analysis project Ga0325403, IMG submission 205665) | Populus deltoides microbial communities from Bellville, Georgia, United States - Xylem-PdKOR-R4 | ecosystem: Host-associated > Plants > Phyllosphere > Stem > Wood/Secondary xylem... | reverse complement strand
TGACAAGTGGACTGGAAAGAAAGATATGTTACTTACTAGCAGGTATAGTCCTGAATTGTATGATATGGTGCGAAGAGTTTGTCCACTTCGTTCCATCTGGCTGAACTTAGTTGGCTTAAGTGATTGCTTTGTGCTTCCATGAGAAAAATAAATTTATTTCTGCTGTTTAGATTCTCAGGCTTGCTCGAACGCTGGGAGATTTTCTACTTGTTGGAATACACAATGATCAGATCGTCAGGTAGCTCTCTTCGTGATCAGTTAACTTTACACTTTATTTTCCTACTTCCTGGTTTTGTCTTTGCTTTCCCTGGAATTTACTTTGCTGCATGCTGATTATATTATGTGTTATATACTAATATGAAAAAGAAAAAAGAAAGTATTCTGCTTCGAGCACTAGAAAATAGCCTGCCTCTAGTATTATTCTAGGTATATTTATGTTCATGGCATTTATATAAACATTTCTTTGGTGACACTGATGAATACACTAGGAATATCCCTCCGTGCCTGGGATAGAAAGGAAAAATTTAAGTTGAATGAGACTTGCCTAACAATTCTAAACCAGAAAGAATGATTTTCTGCACCATGTAAGATGTTGAGATAAGAATGAACTAGGAAAAGATGCTAATGATACTTTTATTCTTGATTTATTTTCTTCTTTTAGTAGTCAAGATTTGAATGGGAAATGCTTTGCAGGTTATTTTATTTACATTTGCTTGTGAACACTGGTGAATATATGTTTCCCACTGGCCCTGAACAGGAACCATGGAAGCTGCATGAAAATTTCAAAACCTGGAAAAAAACAACATTCTGGACTGTAAAAGCAACTGAGATGACTTGGAACGAGGATCAAATAAGTCTATTGTGTAAAGAAACCATTAGTGAGATTCATGTTCTTTATTCAACATTTTTTTGAAAGATCATGGGAACAAAGTGGGTAGTAACACAGATGAAAACAGGATCCACTTTTATGATCATAAATCTAACTCTAGTTTTGCTGCTTTCTAACCACGAATTTCAACCAAATTAGTGGTAAAACTAAATCTTAGTTGGAGTAGTAGTAGGATTTGACATATTTGGAAGAAATTCTTAAAGTGCTAGAATTCAACTGGAGTGGATCAATCAGCTCGAAAGTAACTGCCAAATTTTCCACAGCACCCCTCTCTAAATGCATCAGAGTTCTAAGGCTTTAAGGACAACTTTAGCTCTTAAGAAGTGGAGCCCACAAGAAATGAAGAAGCAAGGGAAACTTCCCAACACTACCCTTTCCATATATTTGTCAGATTCACAAGTTATGGAGCAGTTTTAGTTTTTAAGAAGTTGGCTCCTTCAACATTCTTCCTAAATTCAATTTTTTTTGCTGTGCTTCACAATTTTATGAAATTCAAGGGTTTTAAATTTCTCCATCCAATCCCAGAACAAATCAACTTTAACAACCATGAGAATGAGTGAACAATGATATAATGTATAATTCTTCACATATTTATGCTTTGCAAGCAGATATGTGTTACGTCCCTGGATGCCAGAATTGGGTGCATTATAGGAAAAGAAGAAGAATGCAGGAAGTGCAGGATTAATAACGTCTGCAGCACGAAACCTACTGATGGTTGTAGAAATTCTGTTAGTTAGTTAGCATTAAATCGGTTAACAGAGTTTGTTACGACAGTTAGAGTTAGTTAGAGTAATCAGTTAGTAGTTATTACAATTATATAAAAGCAGATGGCAGGAATCACATTAGACACGAAAAATATAGATTACAGCCAATTCAGTCTCATTTCTTCTTCCTTGACTCTTCTCTGTTAAAATCTTCTGTTCTTGATCTCAACTTCTTCTTCATTTGTTAAGAAACCTTAACAATATGCAGTTTTTCAGTTTCAAAAAGCCAGGGTTTCTTGGCTATTGTTCTAGGTTTTAACATTTCTCACATCTTTTTCATAGGCATTAAACATGTGAGATTCTGATCAGGCACATCATTCACAATGATCATCCAAATGACATTGATTTTATAGCTTGTAGATATAAAAGACATTAGCTTACATCCATGCTTGACTGTGCGAGGAAGGCACCATGGCATGATATGTGCTTCTCTTATGTGAATGGGCGAAAGTCCAGCTGTAGGCTAATGCATCTGAAATATACTACTGGCATGTGCTTGGCAAAGGGAAACAATGTAGTTGTAAGGTTTATGCAAAACACAGTGAATGGTAAATGCTCATAAACCATATGTTTGCCAATCTAGCGAGCTGACTTTGTCCGGCCACTTCTATCATAATGAACACTGTTTTTATTAATTGTCCATTAGATTCCCAATCACTTCTAATGCTCTTGTACTCCTTCTAAATCATGTCTCACGCAGAAACTTGCACAAAATTGGATTATTAAATTTATTCTTCGTTTAGGCCCTTGTCACTTTTGATAAGTCTACATTTGGCTATAGTTCTGACTTTTATTTGAGTCAAGCACTTGCTCCAGAAAGTTGAATTTTCTCACTGAGATCTACTTTGCAGATATTTAGCATCAAGGAAGAATACAGGGTTTTGTGGAATAAACCTTTGGAAGCTGTATATTCTCAGAATCATATGGTTCTTAGGAATGTAATTGTACATGTTACCATTGAGAGAATTTTGGAAAACCTTTTGCTTCAATGGCTCATCAAAGCTTCTCTTTAAATGGCCGCTTGATTTAAAGTGTAGCTATAATGGTGCATTGAATAGTAGTGCTACTTAGATAGAAATTAAATGACCTCACGCTTCAGGAGCTCATTAAAAGTTCTCTTTGGAAATCATCATATTTATGTATAGCATCTGATGCTGAACCTTTCTCCAGAGAGCTACAATAATATTATTGTAATTGGATAGTAGTTTAATTTCACACTCTCTGCAAGGGAACAATGACGAATTTTACCTTTCTATTCATCATTTTTTAAGCTTTGATTAGTTTAATAATTGAGGGTGTTTTTTTCCTGGACTGGTTCTGCAGTGCTAAAAGAGGAGCACACCGTCCTATTATGAATCTTCATGAAAGAAGCTTAAGTGTGTTGGCATGTCGATATGTGGATGAGGTGATTATAGGTGCTCCATGGGAAATATCCAAAGACATGGTTAGTAAGCAATTAAATTTATTCTTTGTCCTTGTTTTTCCATCTGTCCAGTAAATAAGTGATCTTTTTTTCTGTTTCTTTCATCTTTATTAACTGCCGATTATTTTTTCCTGTCATTGCTGACTTTGTCACTAAGCTTTTTAAAATTCCAGATGATATACATATTACTGTTATTGGGTTATGACAATAATGCCACAAATAATGGACATATTTTGTAAATAAGCAGTAACTCACACGAGTGCGATCTTCTTATTGTTGCCTTAGCATAGGCTGGGTTTTTTGGTGGTCTGATAGTATGTAGTAGCTGGCTATTTCTCTTCCTGTCTGACTTGATATTTTCAATTCTTAGTGGAACTTGAGCTGGCAAGGACAGAGAGGGAATCCTGGCTCTTGTTTTTCTCCTCTTCTTCTTTTCTATTAAGATTTTGAATGGAAGCTCTCTTTCTAATGTGAGTGGAATTCAAACATAGGTGATAGGTGTTACCAACTAAACTAACAGGCATCCATGACTTCTTTGGGGAGCCTCTGTGGATTATTTCAGTGCAAAGACAGACACTCCTCTCTTCCTCAGGAAGGGGGAAAGGCCATTATGAGGCATTGCCCTGCTTGGTAATGATGTAGACACTTAACATTAAATGTTATATAGCTTGAGCTCATCGTATTTTCTAGTCTTTAACTTTGTTTACTCTGTCATCTTGTCTTTGCTGTCCTGAGGGAAGCTGGCCTCAAACTGTTTTGAACTTGCACAATTGACTCCTAGAAGTTCTCAGATTGTTCAATCATAATTCTTGATGCATCACGCTTAAGAAAGGTGTTGCTCAGGTAGTCGCTAGAGTGTTAAGAGAGATGTGTGAGGCCTGTTATGATTGTCATCCTATATTCGATTCTTTTTTATTATAATTATTGTTATTTTTTTTAACCTTTTCGATTTCTTGTTTAGTCTTTTTATCTGATTTTTCTTGACATAATAAAAATTATTGGTGACTGCAGATCACAACCTTCAATATCTCATCAGTTGTTCATGGGACAGTTGCAGAGAACGATGACTTTCAGAAGGTAAATCGTAGTGGTATAGCAAGAAGCCTATTAGCACTGAGTAAACACATTCACTTGCTAATTATGATGTTCCTGACTTCGCAGGAACAAGACAATCCATACGCTGTGCCAATCGGTATGGGTATCTTCAAAGTTTTGGATAGCCCTTTGGATATTACAACTACCACGATAATTAGGAGGATTGTATCAAATCATGAAGCATATCAGGTTCACCTAAACCCCCTACCATACTATTTTATGTTGACAAATTGTAGATGAGTCTTTTGCATAGGGAGGCATGCTCATAAAACCTTGGTTGATCATTTTGGAGCTATAGGGGATTAGATACTTATTTAGTGCACACTTCTTTTTCCGGTTCAAGCTCACAGAAGTGCATCTTTTGTATGCAGAAACGTAATCAGAAGAAGGGAGAAAGTGAGAAGAGATATTACGAGGATAAAACTTATGTCGCTGGTGATTGAGAGTCTACACCAAGCCGCAACTGCATGGCTTGTTGACTGCACGTTTGTTTAGTTAGTAATACCGCTATAATGGAGTTACTTGAGTGCTAACATCACACACAACCCCATGAGGTTGTGATTGGTGGTTTAGATCTCATATATTTTTTATTTTTATTAATATCAAAATTGAGGAGCTGGATTGTTAAGTTTTTTTCAAGAGATCCACTTGGGTATTTATTTGAGGTACTCTCGGTTTCACACTCAAATAGGTCGATGGATCATATTTATCAAGCTGGTCTCACATGAATTTGGGCATACACCAAAAGCAATTAATAATAGTTTTTATCTGTAAACATTATTATGCCCTTCTTAGGAGCGATCGTGTATATGTTGCCCTCGTGCTGCTCGGACGCCTTGGGACTATAAAGAATGAAATTCTTTTCATTTCTCCCTTCTGGTTCTTTTGCTAGTCTAGCAGTTGTAAAGGTTAATAATCTAGCCTTGAAGAGAAATTCTCATGTCAGGAGTTTTTGCCACATTTGTAAGAGGAATCGAGGGTATGAAATACATTTTTCTGCACCAATTTTCGGTAGCCAGACTGGGCTTCGAATTGACCAGTCAGTTTGGGTGTTTCGTTCTTTCTTTCTTTTCTTCTCTCTTGCATGCAAGCAAAGATTGGAAGCCAATTTTAGCCATTAACATCAAACACGCATATATAAGCATGCAAGAAAATCATGATCACTGGATGAAAACAAATCTTAATCTGAAGTTATTGTCCCAAGAAAAGAACATGAAGGTGAAATGCTTCAAGAGTAAACTTGTTTTTAATTCAGTGTTTTAATTGTTTTTTCTTATATATATATATATATGAAATTACAAGATGGGTTCAATTAATTAATTAAGAACACATAACAGGAGAAAAAGGCTTTCTGCTGATGCGATCTAATACAATTACAAAGGCCATGATAAGGTGTGAATCGAAACCAGGCTGGACCACCAAGCTAAACACATCATCGCTCAGTAAAATCGTAGTGTTGTTCACTCTCTTCCTGAATATCTTTGCCACTACTTCCCCAGTAGAAGCCTTGACGATCTTGCAATCCCTCGATCTAAACGACCCCTCAATCTTGAAATTTGGCGTGTTTTGATGGTGACGACCTAATTGTGCTCCCATGAAGATCTCTGCAGCATGTTTGCAGCCAGCAGAGTGGAAAAGCACTGATGGGCTCCTCATTGAGAATACTCTGGTCTTCTCGCACCCATCTTCTCCTATGTAAGCATTCCACTGATACTGCATGCTTAGCATCTGTTAACATCAGCAGCATTAATTAGATCGGATCAGGAGTTGACATATATAGAAAATTAAGTTTCAGTTAGAATTCACTGAAATCAATAACTCCTAATCCGTGTGTGTATACGTACCTTGGGTTTCAAGGAAAGCAAGGCATTGCCAACTCCGTCCATGAGGACAAGACCATAACCATTCTTCCTGGAATAATTATCAACTCTAAAAACTAATGTTCCGTGCGGATCAAAAACGGTGAATCCGTCTGTACCCTGGAAGCTCATGCTGGATCTCTTCCATACAGTGAGCACAGACGGAGGTGGTAATAACGGATGATGTTTATCATGATCATGAAGTGGCCGCATGCTGTCGTTGTGATCTTTCAACAACAAATGGCCGTGGCATCTACTCTGATCAGAAGGATGAATCCTGGACATGGTGTGATCTGTTTCAAATTGATTAGACTTAGAGAATATATAGTGTTTGATAACGAAGAATTGCAGAAGGTGAAGAGACCAATGCAATATTATGCAAATATGAAGTTGTTGCGCAAATGGGAATTGTCCTCTATTTTATACTGAAACTTGGGGGCAACAATAAGTAGGTGGAAATTAAACAAAAGGCCTTCGTCTCGGATATGCGTCTGCCTCAGTGGCTTACACAACCACTCTCTTTGGAGGGTCCATACCTTTATGTATAAAATGTATATGCTACTATATATATTTGCCATGGCTGACTTAGTTTTTGATCCCCCATTCGTCTCTTAATTTATTACCATTAAAGTAATTAATTGATAAACAGTCCTCATTGTGGTGTAGCAACTGTAGATGAAAACGAAAATGATGAAAACCAATATTTATGTTGAAAGGGCTTCTAGCTATGGCTATCATTGATCTCTTTCTCATGTTAGGGCAAGCTCTCCCTTCATGATTGAAGTGGTTGCCTTCCTGCCTGCCTAGCTCTGATCCTTTATTAATTAGTTTCCATGGTCGAAAATAACGACTTGACATGCATAATTATGTTGTTCTGGGACTGTTACAATGCCGTGAGGTGCATTTAACCGAAATAATCATTTCTCTTTTTCCCGCAGTACTGTACAGGGAGGGCATCATAAGCAATATCTGCTGATAATTAATCTTCATCTATCCTACGTGGGGCAGAAACAAGCTATAATGGTTTTCTACATTTCATAATTAATTAAGCTGGCTTGCTGCTCTAAGTCCATGCATGGTGCCGGTGGCGACCCATTACTTTGTCGTGATAATGAAAATTTTGCCCTCCCTCGTCACAGAAATATGCGAATATCTATCAACTTGTAATTGTCCGATTGATCTAGAGTCCTAGGAAGATTACTAGCTAGCTATAAACACAACAAAAAATTCGTGGGTTTTGTTTTAGTCGGAAGTCGGAACCAATGTGTTCACTTCTCTGTCTTGTTGCCGTCTGTCCTGATTCATAGAATCCAGGAGTTTGACGGAACTGGTTTCGATGATATTAGCCACATGAAAACAAGTTCGAATAAGAACAAAGGAGGATTGGAATAATAACAGACGTGTGTTCGTCGATTGAAGGATGGTTCAATCGTACATATAATAACAATTTGAATACTGGTATTAGTGCTAGTAAAGTATTGTTTTTACACTTAATTAGTCAAGCAACTTGGTTTAGTGCCCCATGTTTTCAGTCATGGAATCATTTAAATGGTAGTGTGGTACCAGTTATTTTTTAAATAATTTTTTGTGTTGAAATGCATGTTAATAATATTTTTTTTATTTTTTAAAAATTATTTTTGACATTAACACATCAAAACAATCTAAAACATCCAAACCATATTAAATTTTAGTAAAAAAATAAAATTTAATTTTTTAAAAAATACAGTTTATAGCATGTCCTCTAACACATTCTAATTAAGTGATTGAAACATAAAAACAAAAAACCTTTTAATAAGGATAAATTAAGTGAATAGGAATTAGATTAGATGCAAGTGAATGGAAACTGAAATCTCTCGAGACAAGAGAATGTTTCTGAAAATATAAAAATCTCTCTGTCGTAAGAATTTATTTGGCAATGAAGAAGAAGATGCAATTAAATATTTTAAAAATAAATAAATAATTAATAGTAGGTAATTGCATGCTTCCGGTTAATCCAAACTTGGGGCGGCTGGTTTTATGTATATTCTGATTCCTGAGCAGTTTCTGATGTTCCCAGCAAGACAATAGATCAGAGGTGTGTTGCATCATCCAGTTGAGGAAAAAATTATTACACATCAAAATAAAAAAAAAATAATATTAAATAAAAAAACAAAATTTTATAAAATATTGTTTGAACTGCGTTCCAGCGTATTAATTTGAATATGAACATAGCTAGCTTTTACATCGCATGCCAAATGATCCACAGTGAAACTAAAAATTACGAGAGTTGCTCCTTTGATTCTTTGAAAGTTGGATGTGACATATATATATATATATATATATATATATATATATAACTGCTGTGATGGCTTTTCTCGACGTCATTGTCTCATTTAACTCTCTGCCAGAAAAAAAAACAAGGGTGACACTTGCAATATCCTTCCGGCCCCTACCTATGTTTTTAATGAGTTCATCCAGCATGTGAAGGCTAGCTGACCGAGCAATGGAAATGCTTATTTTTGTGTTTTATAACTATTTTTTAAGAATTTTTTTTTAAATTTTTTTAATGTTTTCTAAATATTTTAATATGTTGATATTAAAAATTAATTTAAAAAATAAAAAAAATTATTTTAACATATTTTTAAGATAAAAACACTTTAAAAATAATGGCAATTACAATACTAAATATAAACATCCTCTTGGTGGATAAGAAATAAGAAATAGGAGCTAGATAAGAAATAAGAAATAATTATATTTAAAAATTATAATTATAAATATAATACAATGATGCATGTGAGCTAGCTAAGCAAGCCTCTTGGTGGATTAATATGTATGTAATTAAGTAACCTGGCCTGTAATAAATATATTATATAGTCTATATTTAGGTAGTCGTGCTGCTTGCATCATCCTTGCTAAACCCCCCCCATTGATTCCAGGAAGTCAGAAGAAATTAACCTAATCTAGCTATATATATAGTGGACCACGTTGGTATCAAATAACGTAGTGAGGTATATTTTATCCCCACAACATCTTCAGCTCAGCTCTTAAGAGATCGACACATGATAGATAAACCTTTCATCATGCATGAATGGACAGAGCAACTCAAGTTTTATCCTTTTCCTGGCCTCCTTTTCCATGCCTTTTCCTGCTGACTTTAGGCAAGCGTGGGGATGAGTGGTGCTAGTGGTATTCAAGTAAGCAGAGTGTACTTTCCCAAGCAGATGTGCTGCTCTATCCCTTCTAAAATAATAGCCATTATCGGTTCTAGGAAGACGCACGATCCGCCTGAGTTAGTTCATTTCTAGCTGGGGAAGTATAAATTATACATACTTGACGATTAAAGGTCTTTCTCTTGGCTTTAGTTTGATGTGGTCCTACAGAAAAGCAATTGACATGCGACCACTTCCGCATTATCTTCAGCTATTTGACATATATATACCTCGTTCTCCGTTATCCCCAAGCTAGCGTACTAGCGTTGGTTGCTGTGATGAGGCATAAAGAGCAGAAACAGTAGATATATATAAAAAATTGTATTTGATTGAAGACATAAAAATTATAGCTTGATGAAATGGTCTAATAAAAAATTATGTTTTTTAGTATACAATTGTGCATGAAGAAAAATAAATCTATAGCTGCCAAAATTAATTAGCCCATAAGTAAATGAATCAAGCCCTTTTTATACATAAATTAAATTGATTAAGGACTAATCATCACTTGTTGAAGATGTAGCTTTCCTAAAACTCACATTGACCTAAATACTCTGAATAAGCTCATTGAATGCGTTTTAAGTTTTTTTTCTTTTGATCTTGTAATTGGTCCAACTGGAACTTCTAATAGATCATTTGGTGTACTTTGGATTGCATCGTCCCCCCTCTTCCCAAAAAAAAGTTGACTTTAAATTATCACCTACATTAAATAAAGATATTTCATAAATATTAAAAGTAACATTAACACTATACTCACCTAGTAGATTTACTTTATAAGTATTGTCATTAATTATTTCAAGGATTTGGAATGGACCATTTCCTCTCGATATCAACCTAGATCTCCTACATTCAAGAAACCTTTCATTGTACATATACACCCAAACTCAATCATTTGGTTAAAAGATAACCTTTTTAACCCTTCTTAGATTTTTTTAGGATCTCGAACATACATACACACAATGAAAATGATAACTTTAAAATAATATTCGGGAGTTACTAGGATCACGTTAGACAGATCTATAGTTGTTTAAAGATTTATTACCTGAAAATTTGATCTTCACTGGCTTTGAATAATTCTTTAAAGGCTGGGTTGTTGCAGACCACAAGTCGTCTAATTGTCCGGCCTTCAACAGTAATCCACATGAATCACTTGCAAGAAATCTTCTAAATCCCTATTTAGGAGATAGGGTTGTTATGCCCAGAATGCTAGCTCTTTATTTTATAACTTACATAGTTTTTCTGTTTAACAGACAACCTCACATGAATAAAAGGCATAGCTTTATATTTATAGGGATTCCTAAAAACCCTATAAATGGCAAAATATATATTTCCTCCTTAAATAATATCCATATATTATTTAAGGATAATTTTAGGAATATAATCAATCAAGTCCCTACTTGATTATTCTAGGACTAGAATTATAATCATTGAATTAAATACATTCTAGTGCTTAATTTCTAAAATTATTTTCAATCAAGTCATACTTGATTAATCATCCCGATTTAATTTCTGACTAATGGTTCTTAATGTGTGTGACCTATTAGGTTCCTAATATGTTGGCCTAAATATAAATTATAATTCTAAATAAATAGAATTAAATAAATCAAACAATTTTATTTATTATCAATTCAATAATTGATTAATTTATATTTGAAGATCAAGTGTCGTCTAACAATGTGTCATGATCCTCTAAATATTAAAAAAATCATAAGTGGTTTGACTTAACCTTTTAGTGATCAGTTTCTCAATGTAATTATTATCATTTCATCAATAATATTTTAATTTAGACATTTTAGTATGGAGTGTGTCTGCTATGTCATATCATAATTGTTCATAACATTATAGTCATTGATAATTTGAATAAGATTTGAAACTCTTTTCAAATCTCATTCCACCTTGCGCAAGAATTTGATAATCAATATTATTTGAGAACAAGTGAAATATTTTCTCTAATTCACCAGGGGTGATGAATCCTCTCTTGATCACTCAAATACCTTTATATAATTTATGTTATATTCAATGTCTGTCTATTTGTTACATTTACCAAGATAACATGTAACGAGATCAAAACATAACACTCTCTATATAAGATAACTTAGTGATATAAAATTTTACTAACCCTAAAGTGTCTCATTAAACCGACCTCATAAGCTTCACGAACAAGCAATTTAGACATATAACAATTAGGCACCCATAATCTTTTTTTCTTTAAACAAATAACCATCAAACCTATAAAATTTATCAAATGTAAATTCTCACATGCTTTATAAATCTGGCTAAAACCAACATCATTATTATATAAATCTTTCACATACTCAAATCATAATAATTTAGATTTAAAGTTGAAAGAAGTACATACCTTCTTGATAGTGCATCAATTACTATATTTCATTACTTTGCTTATATTTTATCATATATGGGAACATTTCTATGAACTCAACTCACTTGGCAAGCATACTAGGAATCTTATCAGGGAAAATATCCTTATAATCTTGTAATAAAAAAACACAAATACTAGAAATACAAAGATCAAGTTCATTAGTGTTAAAATATGTCTTATTATACATAAATAAAATCAGAGGCATGTTAGAAAAATAAACATTCTTAATCTCATTCCCTTTTACATGAAAACTAACTTCTTCTTGTTTTTTTTTTATCACTCTTCTTTTCTTACCCTTTATTTTTTTCTCTTTATTTTTTTCTCTTCTCTCTTAGCCAAAACCATATTTTTCTCTACATTGATTAAATTTGTTCTCTCAATGCTTCTATTTTTTTCAATCTTTCTTATACCCTTACATGGTTTTTCTATATTTTTTGCTTCACTTTTCTTTTTCATATTCAATTGGTCTTCATAAACCTACATAAGTGACAATGGTACAAGTGTGAAAGTCTTTCCATCCTTTTTAAGATAATATATGTTCTTAACCCATTATGTTTGACATTCCTATGAAATTTCCAAGGACTACTCAATAATAAATGAGCAATATGCATAGGAACCACATTACATAAAACCTCATTCTTATTTTTTCCAACAAAAAAAATCAAAACCTATTTAGTAACTCTTACTTCTCCATATTGATTCAATTATTAAAGTTTATAAGGTCTTTCATGTTTATTATCTCTAATTGTTATTGCACAGCCAAATAATCCTATTTGGATTATTCCTATCTTTCAGCGGTAATTATCCGTTATTGATTGACATCATTAAGATATGAAAATCGTATTTGTGGTAAGAGAAATATATCCTCACACACTCCCTCATGTGTTTACACTCAATAGATGTCACTCCTCTCGTGTTTCATATAAATTTTGGCTTTTCACTACAATAAGCTTATCCTTTTACTTTTAGCACTCAATATCAAAGATTCCAATTCTTTAAGGAACTAATTAGAAAAATTAACAACTTAGTAGTGTAATTCAAAATAAAATATAGGCTAAAAGTGTAATAAAAACAAAAAAAAAACTATTAATACAAAACTATGAATATGAAATCACAAATAGAATAATTATTTCATGCAAAATATGAACGATACAAAAAGATTAAAAAAAATATTATAAGAATAAGAAAACTAATGTAATGAGACTTAAATAACCCAAATTAAGCAAATACACTATATTTGTTATGATTTATTGTTTTTGTAATTTTCATAATTAACCTAAGAAAATATGTCTAAATAATCCCAAAATTATGTTAAGTCATTAAGATATCTTAAAAATCAAGAATTTTCATATTTGAATTGTTGAATCCAAGATTTGATGAAAACCCTATTTTTTACGGCTAAACCCTAATTTTTTTTTCCTTTGAGAGATTTCTTTTATCTTTTTTTTAATTATAAACAACCATATCACAAATAATCTTTTTTTTTAATTTGTTTTTGTACATTTAAGGTTCTAGATGATGACAATGAAGAAATAACATGGAAATTAAAAGATAAAGGGATAAAACCTGATTTTAAAGCCTTGCTTTAATACCAACAAATGCAAACGCTATGGATATAGAGATCCAAAAACCCACAGTCAAATTGATGATTTCCAAGAAAGCTAAATTCAAGCTTGTGATTGAGTTTAACACATCAATAATTTGCACCTAGGCACCAAGACTATATAAACCTAACCCTCACTCAATGTATATGAAGATAAAAATATCTAGTCCATTCACCAAAAATATCTCATATGATTGAGGCCATATGATAGTTTTAATATAAAAAAAATATAAATTTCTTGTTTGGACTAGTGGGTCTCATCATCCACATTCTTCTCCATCATCATTATTTTTTAAGTCATTGGCATCCACCACCTAAACAACTTGATTGGGCTCCTTATCCATCAATGGTTAATCTCTTTGCATCCTTTTGACTAGATCTTCCTTTATATTTCTTAGAACATCTCCAATATCTTCATCAAGTTCCATAACTAAATACTCATTTTTAGAGATAATGACAACATGTCTATGAAATATCTCCTTGAGTTCGAGCATGGGAGTAGGTTGAAAGATTTGAAAAAGGTCCATTACTAACTGTTTGGAAAAAATAAAAAGGTGAAGCTTATTCATCACTTTAACCGATTTTTAATTCATGACCTCCTTCAAGGCATCAGTCCTATCAAACATATTTAAGAACACATCTAGAACATCCTTTATAACATGAAAATGAGATGACTTTGCTCAAGCTTCACCAGCTTCACTCCTAACCATAATAAGAATCAACTTTAGCTCCCCAATCATTATTATTTTTTTTTATCACTAATAAAGACTTTTTATCTATTTGAAGCTTCACAACCAGTACATCCTTTTTCCTATAAGGATTTGGTGAAAACTTTTTAGATAGGCCTCGATTGATTCTCTAGATCTGCTGGAATCCCTTATAACCTATATTATATAACCTTATAGTCCTTAATGCTTGGCCATTCTCCTATAACATCTATATCACTTAGACCATTTCCCTACACTCAGACTCTCAATATCAATCATTGTGGTTCTATAATAGGACCATTTAAAACAAAGTTTGGTAAGGCATAAAAAACAATAACAATAATAAAAATAATGACTTGGGAAAAGTTGAGTGCAAACTTATAATAAAGGCTATCTAGGAAGTGATCCATATCTAATGAGTAAGGTTTCCCTACATCTTTATCTATGTCTCTAGGGAATTGAGAGAGAAACTTCAATATCTCAATGTTGAGGATTATTGTTAACTATCATAATGTGGGATTCTCCTCAAATCGTACAAAATGGTAATAGTTGTAACATATGGTAATGATATTGGATCTTATCTAGCATTCGAGGAAACACCAAGCCCCTATACAAAAGGCTATTAAGAAAAGGTAGAAAGAGTCTCATCATCAAACCCAGTCACCCTTCTTTCTTTTCTAAAACTTAGCTGCCAATATGAACATTACTTCTCTAAAATCCATAGAACTTATCGTGTTAATAAGATCAATTCATATTTTTATTTCTTTTTATTTAAGGCAAGCTATCAGTAGTGGAACAAGAACTAGACTTCTTAGATGAAGTGGAATCTCTAAATCAGAGCTATATGAGGTCATGTCTCTTTTGGGGACTTCTCTTTGGCCTAGGTTTTCAAATTTAAATTTAAAAAAATCACCAAATAAGATAAATAAATAAAAAGCTTGAGTGTATTACCCATTAAAGTACACTCAAAGTTCAAGGTTTAATTTTATACTGAGAATTGTAGGCCCACAATTAGTTGCACAACAACTTCTTTATCAAAGTTAAAGTGGGCTTATCAGTGTATAATCCAACTAAGGTCCTCTAAAAGCATAAACAACCTTAAATATATTAAGGGTTGACTATAAAAACACCCTTTTAAGATCAATAATGAGCCACGTGTTCCTCCACTCATTTGCAAGATTTATCTTTCTCTTAATTACTCCTTTAATAGGACTTTTTGCTTAGAGAAAAAAGATATAAATCCATGTCATTTCTTGAGTCTTATTAGTACATGCAACCAATTGATGAGAGTGCTTGAAGACCCTTGATAAGGGTTTTTCACCATGCTGCCTCATGTAATTTTTTAAAGTATTCATTATAACCCATCTATTCTAGTGTAATTAACTAGCATAAAGGTTGTAATGATGAAAAAGCCTTTTCATAAACCCTAATAAAGGGAATATATATCCTTATCTGAACACGAAGAGGGGAGATGTAATCTTTTACCCTTTATTAAGGCCCTAATAGACTAGGCATTGTTTTTCTCAACCTATAACATTTTTTTTTCTATATTGACTCTTTGTTAATATGCCTAACATTTAGCTATCTAAATCATGGACACCTCATTCGAGTATTGTCCTCTAATTGGTCTTAAGGCTATTTTAGCACCCTTTATTATCTTTTAGTTTTAATTGGGGGTTCCCTAGCCCCACCTAGGTTTTAGGACTCTTCCACTAGAGGCCTCCATTTAGGGTAGTTCTTGATCCAAAAACTACTCAAGAATATATCATACTTAAAGAGTTTTAAGAATGTGATTTAGGGAGTTACTTGATGAAGAATGAGTTTCGATCATCAAAAAAATAAAGAACCACCTAAAATCCTTTAAAAAAAAATTAAACACCGGCTAAAACGGCACCAAAATGATCCATACAATGAACAAAACCACTCAAGACCTCTTTGTGAGTTCCTAAATGAATATTTGGTGTTTTAAAACAATTATAAATGGTAGAAATTGGTGGCATTTGTGGTGTAATAAGAATAATATTCTCTCATTGAAAATCATCTGGAGAGAGAAAATTAATGAAAGTAGTGAAAATAAAGAAGAAAGTCGACGTATGGCTTTATATAGGCATGCCAACATGGGAGACCATGTTAGCATTGTTTAGCTTACTAGACAACTTAGTTCAATTATCCCTTGACAAGTGTGCCGCTATTAGGAAATGTAGTAGAGGGATGACATGCAATTAGAATTTTCAAAGTCATCAACCCTTGGCCTTCACTTATATGCTCACACACCAATCTTTTGGTTTCCAACACATGTTCTGTCATAATGACACATCTGAGGAAATGAAACAAAAAACCAGTTAAAAGAACAACAAAGTGTGATCAGGGGACACATATAAAAAGACTCACGAAGATCACCTCAAATCCACATAAATAAGATAAGAAAGTGCATAAGAAAATCATGCGTCATCCTCGAATATGAAATAAGACATGACATATCCCACAACAAGTAAAACCTTGATGCTAGCCATACTATAAAGATTTGAAAGGGCAATTGATGGGTCTACGGTCTACACCCCAACCAAATAGCCTTTGTCCTAGAGCTCATGATAAGGCTTGTAGAGAACACAAGCACAAAGCTATAATAGGCCATGAAACTCACTCAGGCATCCAAAACCCAAAACACCCACCATCGAATTAAACTTGTGGTGTTCATATAGCCCAACACAACAAAACCCTCTTATAGAATACTCATAAAGATCCTAGATAAATCTAACCCTAGATGGGGTGAATACCCTAAAGCTAACTGTTGCTTTCGAATGCACCACTCTTTAGTTAAACCTGGTCTACTTGCCACCAATCATATAGATAAAATATACATGCATTAAATAAAGGTACTCATATTGGAAACATGTCCTCTAAAGATTGGTCATGTTATCATCACCACCAATAAATAACCAACAAAATCTAGAACCGATGACCTATTGTTACTCTAGCCTTTATCTCTAAGTAGTCCAAAATTATAAAAAACAAGCACATTAATCATCATATCCTTGCATGGACACATTCACATAAATCCAAGGCTATATAAACAGCTTTTAACCCAAAGATATGGGAGCTCTTTCCTTCGTAAAGATCTCCTTAATAATCAACTTTTTCATAGAAAAATGACTTCTTTCTTTTCAAGCTTTGCTCTCACATACAACATAACCTTCTAAAGCTCATTTCCTCCACCATTAACATTAGCTTAAACATCAGAAGGTTCTCTTAAATTCTAGAAGACTTGTTTTGTAGGTGTTCTAGTTGCCTAAGCTCATAACCTTCTATGTCTTTTCAGTCCATCATGGCCTTGGAAAGCAGCTTTAAGAAGACCATAATCTTTGTGAGGTTTTCAACGAACTCATCACATGCCATATAATTTTAATGCTTAAATTGCTATATGTACACTAAAGTAATTAATCAACATGATCATGAGCAGCAGGTATCAATTGGTGTACTTGTACAAACATTTATGCGTTAAGCCATGGACAGGTTTCGATGCATATGAAAAGCAGTAGCTAGACAGTAGCACATGAGGTACAATTGCAGGTCTTAGGTACAAAAGCACAAACCCCATAAGGCTTGTTAGGAAGTTGGCAATCGATGCCGAAGCAGCAAGGCATAGTGGCACAGTTGGTGGTTGCTGCCCCAGCACAGCACTTGCATAGCAAACACAGCTGGAAAGGTGCTAGCCTTCTTCTCCACAAATCATCATCACGATCATCTCCCTTTCTTCCAATTAGCCTGTACTCTGCGGGCTCCATAGGCCGGAATTCTCCTGCTGTTAATGATGTGTTTACTGGAGATGGCTGAACTGCATAATAGTTACTGTGAAACGTTAACTCCATGTCATTATCGAGTCAAAATAAAATTTGAAAATCTTTCTCAGAAATCAACTTACCAGGACTGATGATCAACTGGCCTGGGATAAACAAAAATATCACCAATACTGCTAGTTTCATGGAATAATTCATCTCAGTAATGTTTATACACGACGGACAGGCTAGAATGATTGCACGCTGTACATACAGAGGCAGACAGAAACTCAGAGTGAAAAGAGTTAAAATTAGGGAATCAAATTTTGTGGTGCAGAGGTGTGGGGAAAGTTAGTGGGTCATTGAAATGGATATTTTTTCTTTCTATTATACGGTATCATGCACTGCAGTGATGGAGACAAAAGGGGTTTAACCATTAAGTAGTTTTGGAAGCTTAATCCGATAATGAAGAGTTGTTGGCACGGGCCATTTCAACGAATCACCAGGCCTCACAGAAGAAAGCTTTCAAGTCAACACTGGCTGATAGTGATGCCTGGTCCCAGATATGAAACCATCCAAAGAGGGGCTAAAGAGGTTGTGAGAAGCACCATATTTTCAAATTAATCACGTTTTTTGGGGTCCATGTAATATTTAAAATTATGTAGAACCATGATGGATTGATGTTAGGACTGTGAGGCTAATTATTCATATTAGTCTCCCTGCCTGAAGTTAGAATGCTCATTGGTTCTTCCCAGCGTCTGGAATCTGTTGAGGCATCCAAATACAAAACAGTCCGAAAGGGAAAATCATGCCATTAATCAAGTTATAGTTTTGGTGAAAAAGGACTCCTATGTCAACAGTATTTCCACTTACATACCTCCTCAACCTACTGATAGATAGAATGTAAAGCTTGATATAACCTGAAGAAGAAAAACTGTTTTCATCTGGCAATTCTCATTGATATGCAAACTATGCTCGAAAATTGATACAAGCAACAAGTGAGCAAGCAAAAACTAACAGCTGGTTGGGGGTCGAGAGGATAGAATGTACATCAGGTACAAGGAAGCAAATTCACTCATGATTTAACAATCAGAAGTTGTCATTTAGAAGGATGGATGGGGATGAAAAGGCACACCAAATAAATAAAAGGCAATATGCTTATCTGACCCTGCAAGCTGCAGGGCCACCTGGGGAGCAATTTGGATTAGGAGACCGACAACTAGAACCAGGTCCAACATTGTTGGTGAATCTATGACGCATCCGGTAATCAGGTACCCCTCCCATTGCAAATGCAACAGCACCACCGGTTAGGGCTGGGGTCAGTGATGATGAAACTTCACTGCATTGTAGAGGTTCCAAAGTTTCAACCACATCACTCATCAAGGGCCTTGCTTTTGGATTCTGGCTCAAACAGTAATAAGCCAGGCTGCAGGCTTTCTGGGCTGCCCTTACAGAGTACTGGTTCTCTAATCTGGGGTCAATTATTTGCAGCAACTTTCTCTTATCATTCAATTTTGGACGGGCCCAATCCACCAAGCTCTGCTCCTTGCTGGGTCTGGTTTTGTCAACTGACTTCCTTCCTGTCAATAGTTCCAGAAGAACAACTCCAAAACTGTACACATCGCTTCTTGCAGTCAGGTGGCCTGCATGCAATATAAACATTTTCAGAAAAGCAAGCACGAATACATACACATACCCAAAGGCAATTTGGTACCTCTGCAGTTATCATGAAATCAAGTTGATGCATGGCACAGCAATCATTGGTTCATCATACCATAAACCATAAAAGACTTTAAAATGTGAATCGTGTGAAAAGTGACTCCAAAATTCAAATGGCAGAGAAAAGAAGTGGTTGTCCATAAGCAAGTCATTTGTCAATATTAAGGATGCAACAGATGAGGAATTACTACAGCTTCAAAATTCCACACTTCATTGATTCCGAGAGATAATTGCAGTTGGCTATGTTGAGCCTTTTCCCCTTGAAATTCATATCATAAAGATAAAACAAGTTCATTCTAGCTTCTGTCAATCAAAAATAGTTTACTCTGGCCTGGCCATCAACCTGCCAGAACCCTCATTTATCCAGGCATTGAGCTGGCTGTGCCAGAAAGTCAAATCAGGTATAGGCAGAGTTATGAACACATACACATGCAGGATTTCCTTTCATATTATTTATTATTACAAGCTAACATTGAAAGTACATGAATCATTTTTTCGTCATTAATTAGGGACTTTGAATGCTCACAACTATTTTTGTATTGCCAGGCATATACTACTATCACCAAACTTCAGGCATTTTACATTGTCAGATGTTCAATATGCCACCCTTGTTTTTCATCTCAATTGTGTACTTTTCATATTCCTACACCTTTATTCAACTGAACTGAAAATCTACATCATAGCCTTTTGTATTCCAAGTGAGAAAATATCCATTTCCTACACCAGCATTGCCATCCAGTCCCTTAATTATCTAGTCATTACCAGGCAGCCCTTGGAACTGATTTTTCACCAAACATACAGAAACACATCCTAATCAATTCTGAGTTTAAGCTTTTTCTGGAAAGACGTATTTAGTCTCTTACAAAACCATACCATAGAATTAAAAGGGCAGAAAAATCAAGAATTTTGGAGATTGTAGAGGGTCTTACCAGTCATTACATATTCAGGGGCAGCATAACCATAGGTACCCATCACTCGAGTTGATACATGAGTCTCGTCGCCTTGCGGTCCAGCTTTTGCAAGCCCAAAATCAGAAAGCTTGGCAGTATAATCCTGTGAATACATAGGCAACTAGTATTAGCATTAGTAACAGGCAAGGACTGTCCCTGTATCAAGAAAGCATACAGGAAATATCTTAGATAATGACGTATGAGAAACCCCACTTACAGAGTCCAGTAATATATTAGAAGTTTTGAAGTCCCTATATATAACTGGTCTTTCTGCATTGTGAAGAAAAGCAAGCCCTTTAGCCGCTCCAAGTGCTATCATCATTCTTGTTGCCCAAGATAATGGAACTGTAGCTTCTAAATACCTCGGAAAAGTTCATAGCAAGGTTAAAAAAAACATTGAGGTTACAGATTCTAATGCTGAGCATGATTATATAAATGTTCTCACCAGAACTAACGAGAAAATCCAGTTGGGACCAACACTCAGCAATAAATCATCATCAAAATGCAAAATTACAGATTGTAGAAGATGATAGATCATCTATGTTTTTTCATCAATCACTGTATAGTAAAATGTTTTCACCCTTATGGTAGATGTTTTCCAAAGAGTCTAGTATCTTCTCCTAAAGAATTGAAAATCCCAACAAATATAATTTTTGAAACAATTTGCATCATATTCCCCAAACAAATTGAAACACATGAAAGTTTATAATACAGTGGATTTAGAACTCTTCGATGAGAGAACCTCCTGTAAAACAATAAATCGAGTTAACGACCCTAATTGGGAAGCTACAGATATAGTGGCATATTCTCAAAATAGTAGACTTATGCGTGATGCCATTTCAAATAACTATTGTCAGTCTATACATAGAACAAGCAACTCTTGTAATTTGGCAGGCAACCATAAAAACGATGTTCATCTTTGTTGAATTGGAACACATGAAAGTTGCAAGAACTAGGAGTGTATATTTCAAATAAAAGCAGCCCACGGTCTTGAATACAGGTGTTTATGACAGTAGGAAATTATCCTTCCAATTATTGCTATAAAACATCAAAAGAATGAAGAGCAGGAAAAGAATGCTTCTTTTGGCAGAAAGATGTAATCTTTGATCATTGCAGAAAAATCCAACCATACCATATTGTCACTTACAGCAGTAACAATTTCCTTTTCAATCAAAATGGAGCATTATGTACCATTAACAGCTGTAATTGGTAACAACAAATGCAATAATTGAAGAGGAACATAAGGCAAAAGAAGGCATACTTCGAAACAGATGATTCTCAAGGCTTCCTCGGAACATAAACTCATAAACAAGTAACCTGTGATCATCCTCGCAACAATAACCAATCAACTTCACCAAATTAGGATGCCTAAGCTGCCCCAGAAAGTTTACTTCGGTCTGGTAAGACAACAGAACAAGAAACAAGCACTATTCAATAAACGTGAAAGACATGAAAGCGAAAAGGATTAAGGAGGCTTAAGTGGAACAATGTCAAAGCAAATTAAGAAGAAACATACAAGCCATTCACGATGGCCTTGAAGACCCTCTTTATTGAGAACCTTGACAGCAACTGGAAGAGATTTGAGGCCAACCCTGACATTCTCATCAATGTAGCCTTTATAAACAGTTCCAAATCCACCTTCCCCAAGAATGTAATCAGAGCGAAAACTCTTGGTAATTGTCTCAAGCTCATACAAAGTGAAGGCTATAACATGAGTATAAAGAAGGGCATTCTTTCTTGAGTCCTCAAAGTTGCGTGGAGTTGAAGTAGGATCACTCAGATCTGAAACTGACCTACTATGCTTCTTGTCTGACTGACCGTTTTTAACTGATGCTGATGATGAAATTATGTGAAGCTGTTGTTGAACTGCATACCCATCAAATTCACACTCACATAATTAACAAAGATTATAATTTTCATTTTATAGAAGCATAAAGATTCAAACTTTAATTAAATTCAATGAAAAAATCTAAAAAATTCCAGGCTTTGCCACTGAAACCTTATATACGCAGTAAGCAAAATGGAGAAATAATAAAGAGTAAAATGGGGGAGGGAGAGGTAGATCTGGGGTGGAAACCGAGAAGGGAAATTAAACCTTGAGCAGTGGAGACAACGGCAGACTCTTCTCTAGTGCCGCAGTTGCCCATCTTGATTACTGCTGCTAGCACTATAAATGATATGACAGTGACTTTGAAGAGTTAGTAGCGGGGGTAGAGCAGAAGCTGAAGTAGCAGCAGGTGCTGGTGGAATGGCTGTCCTGATAAAGCAGCAGCCTACTTGTTTCATTCTTGGCTCTTTTTTTTTTCCAGCTTCCCCCTTGACACACTATTTTTTCTCTCTCACTGTTACCAGTGTTTTATTAGTTTATAAAAAATAAAAAATAAAAAATAAAAAAGGAAACATTGAAATATTTAAGCAGCCCATAGTACTAATCTTTATTATTACATTACAATATTACATGCTGGAAAAGAGAAAGAGAAAAGGAGTAGCTAAAGAGGAGGCCAAAGCGTGCTTCGACTACGCTACAACTGGACCTGGTTTACCAAAATAAGGAGTAATAGTTGTTAGAGAAGGAAATTCCTATCCCAAAAGGGGGAAAAAGGGGCCTCTCTCTTTTGTATATTAGAGATGGAGATCGGACAGTGGGTGGACTGAGGGTCTGTGAATCTCCTCCACCCTTATTTGCTATTGCAAAGGTGTGTCGGACCAGTTAGTCAGTCAGTCACGAACTCTCCTGGATGCTTTTTATTCAACTATAATTTACACCTTGCTTTCTTAACTACTTTACTTGCTGCTGTGACGGTGTTTGGGAGGGTATTTATTTAAAAATATATTAAAATAATATTTTTTATTTTTAAAAAATTATTTTTATCATATTAAAATGATTTGAAAAGATAAAAAATATTAATTTCAAATAAAAATATAAAAAATATATTTTTAAAATACAAAAATAAAAGGATATTAATCTCACGACAGCTGACCTTATCTAAATTGCGTTAGGTCCATTTCAAAGCAAGCTTATCTTGTAACAAATCATTGTAACCACAACCATTTAGATCATACTATGCTATGCTAACTTACTTTTGCTAGGCTGCGGATAGAATTAAGAGTGAAGTTCTAAAGTAAA
>Ga0325403_1000881_pt1 | contig 23478 bp, 13 predicted proteins | sample PopdelMetagenome_19_FD_205665 | JGI IMG/M metagenome (GOLD analysis project Ga0325403, IMG submission 205665) | Populus deltoides microbial communities from Bellville, Georgia, United States - Xylem-PdKOR-R4 | ecosystem: Host-associated > Plants > Phyllosphere > Stem > Wood/Secondary xylem... | reverse complement strand
GGTCTAATGCCTCAGGTATGTTTTTATTTTCATCGCCTCAAGCTGGTAGTTTTCTCCATCAAAAGACAAGAGGAGCAATTTGAGAGAAATTAACTTCAGCTTCCATCATAGATCCCTTAAAAAGACTGATCTGATATCAATTGATAGTTTTTTTTAAAAAAAAAAAGTAAAGGAAGAAATAGAAGAGATTAAAAGACTGCAAGAATACTTGTATGTTGCATACAGGGATTATTGATTGCCTTTATTTGATAAGCATCCTTACAAATAAATAGCAGTAAAAGAAAATTGCAATGCTAACTAACAGCAACAAATCATGCTATGATGTGCTAACAAACTAACAACTCCTACATACTAAGACAATTTTTATTTGCTGGAAACATAAAAATCTGAAGCTAACAGAACAAAAAGGCAATATAAACTTATAGCAGTCCTGAAGCAATCTTCAACACTTATCACTAGATTGTGAATTTGCTTCTTTTGTGCTAATACATTGTTGTTTTTTCTCTTCACGACACAGGCAATGCCATTGATGAAGACACTTACCTTCAATCTTATGAGCTCACTTATCATGGGAATAGAACAAGGTTCAAAAAGAGATGTACCAGTAAAGCTCTTCCAGCAACTGATGGAGGGTCTTATATCAGTACCAATCAATTTGCCCTTCACACGCTTCAACCGTAGCCTCCAAGCAAGTGAAAAGATCAGAGAAATCGTCATGGATCTTATTCGTGAAAAAAGGGTTGCATTGGACCATCAAAATGCCTCTCCTCAACAAGATCTAATCACTAGCTTGCTTAGTCTCCGGAACGATCACAATTCTGTAGCATTATCTGATGAGGAAATTGTGGATAATGCTATTATTATAATGATAGGTGGCCATGACACGTCCTCCATCCTCCTCACTTTCTTGATCAGGCTTTTAGCCAAAGATCCATCTGTTTATGCCGGCGTTGTTCAAGGTAGGCAACTAAATGAATATAAAAAAGATCAAATGATTGTAAATTAATCAATAACAAATTACTAAAATGTGAGACTACAGAACAAGAAGAGATTGCCAAGAATAAGGCCTCCAATGAGCTCTTAACATGGGATGATCTTGGAAGAATGAAATACACATGGAGAGTAGCTATGGAGTCTCTAAGGATAAACCCTCCTGTATTTTTTTCCTTCAGGAAGGTCCTGAAAGATTTCAATTATGAGGGTTACCTTGTTCCCAAAGGATGGCAGGTGTGATACAACTCTACTTCTGCTTCTCTTATCATTTGTGAACATCAATGCTGAGTTTCAAATGTTTTGCCGCAGGTGATGTGGGCAGCCTGCATGACACACATGGATGGTTCTATCTTCCCAAATCCATCGGATTTTGATCCAAAGCATTTCGAAAGGCAGTCATCGATCCCCCCATATAGTTTCATGGGATTCGGAGGAGGACCTCGAATATGTCCTGGATATGAATTTGCAAGACTTGAAACTCTGATTACAGTACATTACCTGGTGAACATGTTCACATGGAAGCTTTGTTGTCCTGAAATTTCTTTTTCTAGGGATCCAATGCCAACTTTCAAGGATGGACTAGAGATAGAAATCGAGACAAAGATTCTTGGAGAAATCATCTAAGTGTATGCTTCTGCAATAATGGGATCTATTCCCCTCGACCAAAGTTATAATTGATGCTATTATTGGACTCTACCCTTTCGCTAATATTCTTTCAACCTCTATGCAATGCAAATAAGAATCCAACTACTGGCGCTCCATCTCAGTCAAACATTTACTACTGGAATTTCAGCAGAATAGCCCATCAAGAATGTTGCATCTATCATCTCCATGAAAGAAACATTGTGTAGTACGGAACTCGTAAGTACTGACCTCCCAATTATATTCACTCCAAAACATGATTGATTAGATAATGTGAAGATTGACGATGATTTTTGGTTGATTCTTTACCTAGTGTCTATCTAGTACTACTTCGATGATTCTTTATCTTTCAAAACCAATATTTTGAAGATAATAATGACATTTAATCATAAGCACCCCAATCTTGTGCGATAACCTCGAATCAAGAATTATTAGCCCAATGCCTCCTCGTGTTAGGTTATTATATATGAACTATGGAATCCTAACACGAGTCCACCAAGCCAATTCCCCCCAAAACATTTCAATGATCATAGACTCTTCAAGATCCTACCATCAATCTATTTCATTGGATTAGGCTTGTAAGAGGTAAGCTAGAGATCCAATATTCAACAGATCATGATACATATTATATATCTATAGATATAAACTTGTTTAGAGAAGTCTTCATATATAAAATAAAGTAGCATCCTCTGATCACTTTGCATTCATCACTTAGAGCTTCAGATTAGAGAGTAGACTTGGACAAAAGATGTTTTTATTATTAAATACTTTCTTCAGTTCTACACAAAATAGTTAACCTTTGTCTGAATATACAAGTATTTAGTAACAGAAATTCTGCTGTCCAAATTCGGCAAAAACATGACATGCTGCCTTGCAGTAGTGACAAGGGCTGAATTAATCAGTATATACTGGGTGACACAATGTGTTACTAGAAAGCCCAAGAGCAAGATATTCCTGTTGGCCAAGCTGTTTAAGGCTATTCTTGTTCTTCCTGGATGACAAGTAGTAGGATTTACATGCGTTGCCGAAAAACTTTCAAGAACATTGCAACGTTTTCCGACAAGTAGGTTGATTTAGCATCTTGGATTTTTGTGTGTAACATGTACTCATAATGGCGTCCGCATAGAAGACTAGTTCAGCTCTTGATTGGATATTCCACCCACCTCATGACAAATCCTCAGGAAATTCAGATTTTTCAATACGGGAAGGTTCAAACTCAGATCATTGTTATCTATGATTTGGAGCATATACATCTACAAGTGATATGCATCAGCATCAAGACCAAAATGCTTGAATACGTGTAGATCTTCCAGGATAACAACAGGAGACAAAATTTGAGTTTCTTATAAGTGGGATTGTTAAGTCAGTGTTTCGTACAAGTAGAAGTGTTCCTCTCTAGGTATTTTGTGTGGTTTAAACCAATAATTATAGGAGCTATGGATCCTGGAATCTTTTTCTCCTCTCTTCTTTTTCTTCTTCCACTTTACCTTCTCCTGATAAGGAAAAGTTCAAAAAGGCGTCCACCAGTTTCTTTGGGGTTACCCATCATAGGCCAAAGCCTGAGCTTCCTACGTGCCATGCGCATGAAACACTGCAGATAAATGGCTTCAGGATAGAATAAGAAAATACGGCCCCATTTAAAAAATGAACTTCTTTGGGACCCCAACAATGTTCCTTCATGGACTGGCTGCAAATAAGTTCATCTATACTTGTGATGGTAGCTCACTTGTGAATCAACATCCATTATCGGTAAGAACGATTTGCGGTGAGAGGAATATCCTGGAATTGAATGGACATGAGCACAAGCGTGAGGGGTCCTTGTATCATTTCTCCAGCCTGAAATGTTAAAGCAATATGTTGGTAAGATAGATGAAGAAGTTAAGAAGCATTTTGAGATGCATTGGCATGGCAAGCAGAAGATTTCGGTATGTCAAATTAATCAAACAGAAAATATCAGCACATCTTAATATGTTTCTTTTATCTTGAATACATAGGCAATGCTATTGATGAAGACCCTTACATTCAACATTTTGAGCTCACTGATAATTGGAATTGAACAAGGTGAGAAAAGAGACATACTTGTAGAGCTATTTCAACAACTGCTGAAGGGTGTTCTATCGGTGCCAATCAATTTGCCATTCACATGCTTCAATCAGTTGTTGAAAGGAACAACTACCCAACTGAATAAAGATTGATTACCATTGCATAAAACCATAAATGGTTGAAAAATATTGCACTGCAGAACAGGAGAAAATTGTTAGGAGTAAGACCTTGGGGGAGCTTCTAACATGGAATGATCTTGCAAGTATGAAATACACATGGAGAGTAGCATTGGAGTCTCTAAGGATAATGTCTCCTGTATTCATTTCCTTCAGGAGGGTCGTTAAAGATTTCGAGTATGAAGGATACCCTATTCCCAAAGGATGGCAGGTGTGACACAATCCCATGCTTGTTTCCCTATTTGTTATAGCTCAATACCATGCTACATGCTAACATGCTTTAGGTTTGAACTATTTATTCCAGGTAGCTTGGTCAGCCTGCATGACACACATGAATGAGTGTATATTCCCAGATCCATCAAAGTTTGAACCAAGACATTTCAAGAAATCAGCATTCCTCCCTCCATACAGTTTTGTAGCATTAGGCGGTGGACATAGAATATGTCCTGGATATGAATTTGCAAGACTTGAAACTCTGATTACAATATATCACATGGAAACTCTGTTGCCAAAACATTTCTTTTTCTAGAGATCCAATGCCAACATTCAAGGATGGACTAGAGATAGAAATTGAACCAAAGATGCTGCATACTCCAGCATCTATAGACTATAGCTATGTCCCTTGAATTGTAAAGTTAGAATTGATGCTGTGACATCATTTGAGAACTTTTCTGCCGCCTGAATTTGTCAAGAAGTCATGCCGGCCATTTATTAGTAACCACAAGAGTCATTATTAGTCAGACCAAGCTGATAACATATGTTACTATCACATTCCTACTGCAAAAGCGTTCCTACTGGGTGCATTAATTTAGGTTATTTTCCTGTTTCCTGGATTGATGGTTTATAGAATAACTCTTGTATTTATCTGACAGTAGACAAATATACTGCATCATGCAGTTCACTTTCATAAACAACAGCATAAGACACTAAGTCAGATTCAATTATTGGATATTCAGCTCATCTTAGGGCAATGCTCCTGCAGGTTCTGATTCAACTCATCTTTTCCCTTAAAACATCACCTCAGCTCAACATCATGATTAACTTGTTTGGTGTAGATGATGTATCAAATTGCTTATGACATGTATGCTTTTCTGAGGCAATCAGACTTTCACTTTATTGCTTTTTCGAAGCTGAATATCACAGCATGTGGGAACAATCAGCAGTGAAAGCAGCAAGGTGAGGTAAACACATCAATGAGTCAAAATAGAAAGTGTAAGATTATCACCTCCGGTTGCAAAGAACTAGATAAATATGGAAATTCTAAAAAGAAAGTAAAAGCTGTGATAATAAGTTAAAGCAGTCATCTAAACTTAATGGCAGATGTGCTAATGTTGTGAGCTATAGTGATAAACGAGTAGACATTCTGCAAAACAAAAGCTTGGATGTTCCTTTCTATAAATCTCTATAAATATAGAAGGAAAAAAAAAATTCTAGGGCACTCTTGGACATTGTGAATATTTGTTATGAAAAAATAAAGAAAGTAGGCCTGATCTTGTTATGCCCTTGAATGCAACAACCTCACCTGTGGCCCGTATATAGTAGCTACAGAGTTAAATCAATTCAATGCCAGGAATCAGATGAATTTGTCGTCTTTCAGACAGCTTACATAGCATATAAAGGGAGAGTACAGAGAAAAATGATTCTAAAAAATTGAAACCTCACCTTCATCAAAGCAAAGAAACATTTTCATTCAACAATAATTTATGCTCAACACAATTCAACAGCCAAAGATGAAAAACTATTATTTCCTCTAAACCAGCATAGAAGGTTCTCATTCCTATACAACGTTCCCTTGAACTATCAAACAAACTAAAATCTTACCATATCCCATTTGCTACTGAGGCAACCCAGCTTCAACCTCATTCCACAACTCGATATTCTTGGAAAACCTCTCCTTTACTTCCCCAATAAGCTCTTTCGCCTTGTCTACCTCCCCGCTACTCGCAAGCCCTTGCACTAAAATCTTCATAGTCGAAAAATTTGGCACCATTTTCTTCCCCATGCTCTCCTTGCAAACCCTATAGGCCGACTCGAAATCCCCACCTTTACCCAAAAAGTAAACCAAAGTAGCATAACAGCTATAAGCCGGTTGACACCCTCTATTCTCCATACTCTTAAACAACCTCTTTGCTTCCTCCAAATCACCTTCCATACAAAACCCAAGAATCAAATGACTATACGTAACCCCATTCGGCGTAATTCCCTTCGATAAACACCCTTCTAACAATACATTCGCTTCTCTCGCCCTCTTAAGTTTACACAAACTGTGAATCCTAATATTATAAACACCAATCCCAGCACTGATCCCATAATCCTCCTCTATCATTTTCGACACTGTCCCTACATCCTCATACTTCTCTTCCCTATAAAACCCCGCAAATAAATGCCCGAAAGTAGTTTCGTTCGGCTTCACTCCCTTCATATCCATCTCATTCAAAACCGAATAACACGAACTCGAACTCCCACTCTCACAGAATGACTGAATGACAGTATTAAAAGTTTCCAGATTCGGCTCGATTTTGTACTTCTTACTAAAATCAACAAAAACCCTATTCACTTCATCATATTTCTTTGCTAAAATACACGAAAACAGCAAGGCATTCAACAATTTCACTGACCCAGAGGTTAAAACGACGTCATTTTGATTCTTCTCATGATATTCCTTGAAAAGCCGAATCGCCTGATCAATCATGCCAGCTTGGCCGTAGAGGATGATGGAGTGAGCAGCGAAGCGTACGGTGCGGAGATCAGGGCGTGAAGTGCGGAGATCAGTTAAGAAGTCGTCGATGTAAGAGAAGTTGTTGGATTTGGCGAGCTTGTCAATGGCGACTGAGAAGGTGATTCGGTCGATGTGGGCGTAGGGAGTTAGGCAAGCGGAGCGGCAGATTTCGAGGATTTTTTCGGGGTTGGTTTCGCTTTTGAGGAGTGAGAGGGCGGCGCGTGTTTTGGATTTGGAGGAGAGTGGGGAGGTGGAGAAGTTGATGTGGTGGCGGGGGTGGAGGAACTGGAGGCGGAGGCGGAGGCAAGCGAAGGAGGCCATTTTGGTGGGGGAAAGGGAGGGGATTTGGGGGTATCTGGAGAGTGGAGGGTCTGGGGGTTTTAGGGGGAATGGTATGGTGGGTGAGGGTGTATGATTTGAGGATAGAGTGCGGAGTTTCTATTTAAGAAAAAAAAAGAGATTGATCCGCTGAGGAAGTGAATTGAACCCGACGTGAATCGAACACGCAACCTTCTGATCTGGAGTCAGACGCGCTACCATTGCGCCACGGATCCCTGGATAGGTATTGTCAGATACTAAAATCATCTTAATATGATGAAATCAATTTTAAAGACAAGTCATTGATAGATTGAACCACAAATTTATTTGAAGCCTAAACAGTGAGGAAGTTTAAATTAGTGGTGATGCTCTGATAGTTTATTGTTATTAATCGTGGACAAGCAGCCGCAAATGCGGCCTCAGGATGCTAAATGTTAGTATCGGTTTCACTTTATTGATGATGCAAAAGGGGTTGTATTTTTGCTGGTGGCCTTCGCCGGGATCTTTATTAGTTGTCGTCATCTCTGCCTTCTCTGAGCTGTTTCCAGTAACTTACGTTGTGTGAATTCATAGTGTATGTGCCGAACCGTCTTGATGCAGCCAGCATGCATGACATGGATGATAGTAGTGTATACACTTTAAAACTTTGCAATCCTTTGGGAATTGAATTTGATGTGTGCCGACAAATTAATTTGGTTTATTCTTGTAGACTCTAGCTAGTTTGAATTTCTTGCACCATTTGCCAGAGCCACCTGCTTTCATCTTTTTCTGTGCGAGGAATTAAGGAACGAGGTGAGGGTTTGGGGGAATGGTTTTGGGCAGTCGATCTAAATGGATATATATTTTGTATTGATTTGGCACTGCTAATTAATAATGGTCTCTAGTTTCCTAGCATAAACAGCTCTGACCTTGCTGCTATAACAATTTATTATCCTAATTGTCCTCTTTCAGTTAAGTGTCTTACCCTACTGAACTTACGAACCAGGCTTCCATCTGGGTGTACCTTTGGATAGACGACAACAGTCCTGTGGAATTACTTGGAAAGACATTTGTTGCAGGTTAAACCTTGTAGTGGATTGGTGAGATCAAGATATGAGTTTCTGATATATATTTTTAATTAAAAGATTTTTGAGTTTAAAACTCATATAAATTTATATTAAAATTCTTAAAACTTGTACAAGTTTATACTACCTTGTGTTATTAAGAACTCATTTGTGAATGTAGTAATTCAAAGTATTTTTTATTTATTTTTTTATTAAAACATATAGCAATCGAGTCATTATCACTCAACATATTAAACTATTAGTTAATTCTTTTATGAAATAAATTGTAATTTAGACCGGCTACAATATGTGAACGTGAGAAAAAGAAAAACGAACAACCTTTAGGTACCTAATTGGAAAACTATAATCCCTTAAGGACTAAAGCTGTAGTTTGTTTTCTAATTTCAGATATGTGCAAAACATGTTTTAATTGGGTTTGGGAAATGGACGTGGTGGATGCGGGTGCATGGGGGGGGGGGGTCATTAGTATCGGGGATGATGATGGTCGTTTGATGGCTGTGTTGGTACTTTTATTGCAAGGATATGGAAAATGGACGGCACTGATTTGAGGATAGAGTGCGGGGTTTTTTTATAAAAGAAAAAAACATATTGATCCGGTGTCGGAGGGGATTGAACCCGACGTGAATCGAACACGCAACCTTCTGATCTGGAGTCAGACGCGCTACCATTGCGCCACGGATCCCTTGATAACAAACACTTTCTACAAAGACATATTATTAAGATTACATTACGAAAACATGAAAGATTAATAGTAATAGTAATAAGGGTTTGTTATTTTATTCAACTTTCTGAGCTTCTCAAGATTGCATCAAGAAGCATTAATGGCCGCAGAAAAGGATATCAAGGAGTTTGAAGAAGCCATGTCGATTTGTAAGGAAGGTAGAGATGCACAGCAACGAGAAGGTTTCCAAAGACTTTTTGATGACTTTACATGCATACAGAAACGGGTGCAAGGATTTGGTTGATGCGTACAGAGGTGTTGTTGGGCTGGTTGCAGGCTATCCTGATTTGGTAGTGGGGTTTCATAGATTTTTGCCAAATTCTGAAGCAATGGACTCTATGATAAGCTAGTTGCCCATCTGAAAATTGGAGAATATGTGTTAGAATTTCCTTTCACGAGACTTTTGACAAAGTTAATGGATCGATCCCTCACAAACAAGTAAGCCTCCATGTCGCAGAGTACAGTTGATATGGAGATTTTTTTGCTGGAGAAGATGAACGTCGGGATGCTGGAAAACCTACAAAAATTTGTCCCTTATGAAGAATTAAAGATCTTTCAATGATGAAGTTATATAGTATATTTGAGGAAAGAGCATTTGTAAACAACCTTAATTAGTTGTGGGTATGAAGAAGAAGACGACATAATTAATATTGAGGAAAGAGCATCAAAATCTGAATCCTTTATATAATTTGTGTTAATAAGACGAAGATAAAAGGGTTCATTTTTTAGGCTCCCTGTCATCATTTGAAGTAATAATCTATCAATGAGGTGAAATGTTATAATCATATTTTTTATTTGATAAGAAATTTATATTTTATTATAATTAATCGTTCATTTCAATGGAAGCAGCACTCGTATATATTAATTTCAAATATTGCTCCTTGACACAATTTTTTGCTAATTAACTACTAATTTTTGGTGTGATCAATATTGATGTGTTTATGACAAGAATATTTAAACTAATAACTAATAAAAACAATTCTGTGTTGTTAATTAAGAATAAAAACTGATTTAAGATAACTTTAAACTAATTTGATTAAGAAAAAACTAACAAGATAAAAGAAGATTAATTATCTTCCGTGAATTCTTTTAGAGATATGAAAATTTTATATATATTGCTCAAGCAATACTCATCACTCATTTTGAATAAAGAAATAAATACAAAGATGAATTTATAATAAAAATTCTATTAAAACTAATTTGAGAATTTACGCATAATTAATTTTTAAAATAATCTTGTTAAATTTTATTTTCTTTTTTTTCCTCTCTACTTTATGTATTTATCTCATTCAAATATAATAGGTGAACCAAAAAGGAGATTTAAACTCTATTAACATACAAACTAATTTAATATATTGATTTTTTACGGTCGAAAAGAGTCTCTAGTAACAATTTTTTATTTTGAACAGGGAAAAACATATATTTATTCAAGAAATTGATATTCATTTGAGATCAAAACTTAAATTGTTTGTAAGGGTCTTGGTAAAAAGGTCTCCTAATTTAAATATTAAAAAGACAGAAAATTTCGAATATTCTTTGACCCTGTTTGAAAAAGAAAGAAGAAACATTGGATTAAGTTTCTTTATTATTTGTTTTTTTTTTTTTTTTTACGTACAAAATATTTGTTTTTGTATTATAAAGACCCTGTAAAACAAACATAGGTGCCGCTTAATCCTACCGGCAAAATGGCCCCAGCAGCGTGGAGGAGGTCCACGGAAAGCAGTGAGGAAGTTTCCGGTCACAAGCAGTCGGTGCTCATTCGTGGACCCGCAACGCAGGTAAGGAATCTCCAGCAGCATCAGCATCAGCATCTCCTCATCTTTTAACATTAATTAATTTGGATAAATTTACGGTGTGTGTGTATTTATATATATATATATTATTTAAAAATTTTCATTTTAAAACTGTCATATTTATTTTAGTTTTTTTTAATATATTTATATTCTATATTCTATATTCTAAAACAGTATTCAAACACAATCATAAGAGATTATTACATGGCTGTTCAAAATTTCTGACAACTCAATGAATCTCTGAAAATAATAATATGGATGAGGATGATGATATTGTATTAATGCAAAACATTTGTCTTTTATGTATAAACTTTAAATCTACTTTCTAACCTGGAAAATTGGAAATAAAACCACTAATCTAAAATTTGAAACAAGATATTACCCCTTCTAGTGGGCGGCATGATTGAATAATTTAATTTTAATTTGATGAGAAATTAAAATTTAAAAATTGATGGACTGAATTGTACTTTACAAGATTAATTAATTTCGGTTTTTAAAAATTAACAAATACTTTTAAGAATAGACAAACGAAACCTAACACAATATCTCTTATTTCTTCTTCAAATACACTAAAAGATCTCGGGTTGGTTTTTCTAGTGAGGCAGGCACCTTCTACATCTTTTTTCTACCATATTAGAAAAAAACTTGAACCCTGTAAAAAGGGTAAGAGGTAACATTGAGAAATGTGAAAATACGAGGATGGTAGTAAAATATTAGCAGATATATAAGGACTAACATGTAGTATACCATACAGAACAGATTAAAAAACAAAGAAAAGAAGCGGCAGCATAGTGATAGACTGATAGTTAACAACCACCAAATCTGATGATCACGTCTCTCTCTCTCTCTCTCTCTCGTGGAAGCTTATTAGGTGCTGCTTCTCTTCCTTCTTCAGAAGACTGTCTGGTAAAAAACACACACTAAAACAACAACCACCCCACACTACTCTCTTGCCCGGCGGATATCGGAGCTATGGTCGGCGACTGGTGGCAAGATATCAATGACTCCACTCAATGGCAGGACGGAGTTTTCTACACTCTTTGTGCTGCTTACGCTCTTGTTTCCGCCGTCGCTTTGGTTCGTGTTTCCGCTTCCCCGCACCCGCGTCTTTCATTTTCATACAAAATTGTTGTCATTGGAATAAAATACTCTCTCTTTTTTTTCTGTTTATAGATTCAATTGATAAGGATTGAATTGAGAGTGCCAGAGTACGGATGGACGACGCAGAAGGTTTTTCATCTCATGAATTTTATCGTTAACGGAGGTTTATTTTTTCTTAATGATACTTTTTCGTTGTGCTATTTAACTTAATAAGATTATATTTTTTTTATAATTTTCTGGGGGTTTTTTCTTTTTAGTGCGGGCGGTTGTGTTTGGATTTCATAAGCAAGTATTTATCATGCACCCCAAGGTTAGTATTACTATAGTTTAATTATTAAAAATAAAATAAAAATGCTAAATTAGATGGTGAGGTAGAATCAGTTAGGGTTTTGAATATTGTGATGATGAAGGGTTGTTGTTTTTGGGAATGAGAGCAGGCATTGGTTTTGCTATTATTGGATTTGCCTGGACTTCTCTTCTTCTCTACCTTTACACTCCTTGTTCTGTTTTGGGCAGAGATATACCATCAGGCAAGCTTTATATTCGAGTTGCTTTTTAATTATTTCAGGGTTTATGTACTTGGATTGTTGTTCAGCTGATTATACTCACACACACACACGCACACGTATAAAATCCTTTTTTACTTGTTTTTGAAGTTCCAGGCCAGAAGTTTGCCGTCGGATATGCTCAGGGTTTTTTATATTTCAGTCAATGCAGCAATGTATTTCATTCAGGTATGCTAAATGTTAGTATCGAGTTCACTGTATTGATGATGTAAAAAAGGGGTATATTTAGCAGTTGGCCTCCGCTGGGATATTTATATGCTATTGTCATCTCTGCCTCCTCTGAGCTGTTTCCAGTAATTTATGTTGTGTGAATTCTTGGTGTACGTGCCAAACTGTCTTGATGCAGCATATGACATGGATGAGTACACAAAGAAATACTTAAAAACTGTGCAATCTTTTGGAAATTGAACAAATGCTGGTTTGATGTGTACCAACAAATTGGATGCCTGAGTTTATGTGACAGTTCCCTTATTCTTGTAGACCTCTAGCTAATATGAATTTCCAAGACCATTTGCCTGAGCCAGTTGCTTTCATTTTTTTCTGTGATAAGGAATGGAGTGAGGGTTTGAGGGAATGGTTTTGGGCAGTCTAAATGAATATGGTTTGTATTGATGTGGCGCTACCAATAATGGTCTCTGGTTTCCTAGCATAAACAGCTCTGACCTAGCTGCAATAACAATTTATTATCATAGTTGTATTTCAGTTAAGTGTCTTACCATAATGAACTTTTGAATCAGGTTTGCATCTGGGTGTACCTTTGGATAGATGACAACAGCGTTGTGGAATTAATTGGAAAGATATTTATTGCAGGTTAAACCTTGTATCCAGCATGGATAAGCTCATCACTCCCATTTCTGGGAATTAAGCTCTACCTTATCATTTTTACAAGTATCTATACATATTCAATCATATTTTTTTTTTTCAGTGGTGTCAATCCTAGCTGCATTAAGTTTCTTGGTATATGGGGGAAGGTGAATATTCTTCATTGTATTTAATGATTATGGTTATTAGGGTATCGAGAGATGTCTGGTTTCATTTACTCATGTAAGTTTTATCTGTGTGCTGTTGTTTTTTGTGTCTGCTTCCAGATTGTTTTTCATGCTGAAACGCTTCCCTATTGAATCTAAAGGGAGAAGAAAGAAGCTTCATGAGGTTTGGTGCATTTCCTTCTTGCTTGATTTCTGTAATTTAGAATCCATTTATCATATTACGAAACATGATTGCTGCTACACTATGTATTGTGGCTTTTGCCTATTTTCTTATCTGCATACAATATTTGCATGTTATCCTTTGGATTTTAGTTCTCATCATACAGTTTTGTCAAGTTTGTGATGGATCTGAAACCATCCTTCTCATATGATCACATATTTCAAAGACTTACTGTTCCCATATATGGATATCAAGTCAAAACATATCTATTAGGTGATTGCAAGTTTATAACTTTCCCATTCAAATGGTCGAGTGTGAGAGAGCTTCAGTGGTCTTGGTCTCTGTGAGTGATTTTTCTGGCACAGATCTTTGATGTTGGAGTTGGTGGCAGAGCATTCTGCTAAATGTGCATTGCATGCTAAAAGATTTATTAGTATTATGGACATGTTGGGTTTTACACAAGCTTTAAAAGAGATATCGCCCAAATTTTGAACTAGTGAAAATAAATAATTACACTTACAGTATCGTGGCAAACATAACTTCCTGCAATGTAATAGAACAAAAACAATAAGAATTTAAAATAAAAATGAGAGAAATTTTAAAGGTGCACTAATCATCCACAAAAACTTGCATGAACTTATCATTTGACTTTAAATTAGTATGATGAGCTCCATTGCAGGTTGGATCAGTTACAGCCATATGCTTCACTTGCTTCCTTATCAGATGTTTTGTGGTAAGCCTCAAACAATAGTCCACCCCGACTTATGTTTTAAGGATTTCTTGTGATGCTTTATCAAAAATTGAAACTGTTGCTTAAAGAATCTGCCATCTTCTTAATTTTCAATCCATTATATACTCATGAAGTTGGAGATGTGGGTCTCCTATAGATTTTGAGGGCACTAAGCATGGGGAAATGTCAACGAAGCTGGAGTACATTAATTAGCATTTTTTTTACTGCATAATGTATAGTCAGGAATACAATCATCTTAGATTTTTTTGCTTGACAGGGAAAAAGGATATTTGATATGGCAATAATGCTTTTGCATGTGCTGTCTGGGGCATCGCTGCATTCATAAATATGAAGTTGTTTGTTTAAACTAAAATTTAAAGCTTGCAGGTTCTTCTCTCTGCTTTTGATGCTGATGCCTCACTTGATGTACTGGATCATCCAGTTTTGAACTTCATCTATTACATGGTACTCTATTACACTTTTTTATACATGTAATAAGCTCCAGTAATATAACTTGGCATTACATGGAACTTTACTTTTGATTTGGAACTTTTTTTGCTCAAAATTACAGCTTGTCGAGATTCTACCTTCTGCTCTAGTGCTCTACATCCTGCGGAAGTTGCCTCCTAAGAGGATATCAGCTCAATATCACCCAATTTGTTAGCCAGCAATGCTTCTTTAATCTTAATGTTCTCTGTTCCCCCAGAGCAGTTGGTCCTGTCTGTTTCAGCTGTAGGTGATGTTGGAGTTGAGCATTGAAAAAGAGTCCGGAAAACGTTCCAGATGTCTATTCTGGTGTAGCTCATGACGACAGAGATTCGTTTTAAATGTATATTACTCAGATTACCGCAGCTTGTTGAAAGGGAGATTTGAATTCTTAATGGGTTAAGAGATGTCGAGGCATTGGTTGTTTGATACTTTTCTATGCAGTTTATTTTCTTAGAATCTGCTAAAGGAAAATTTTGTGTAGTTTGGGGTAGTTGTCAGTCAGCCTGTAGAGAATTCAATTTGAAGTTGTATGCATGCTTAACAAATCAAGGAGATGATGCGTCCCTTTTTCCCTCATTTTCCTTTATGGTACGCCAATCATCAGTCAATTGTACCTTTTGTGGAGGGATTTATTTGAGATTTGGATTAATGTTTCTCTGCTTCTGTTTTTTTGAGCCATGAACAAATTTATACATAGACGTTACTTTCTGATGACCTATTTATTAGAATGGCTGATCTTTCTATTTCCTTTGTTGCAATTGTCAAAGGAAAGTTAGTTGGCTATTTATCAAAATCTTTCCTTTATTAGGATATGCTAGCTGTAGGATAAATGTATATGGGAGTTTTGATATTCTAAAGGCCAGAAATTCACTTTATATAAATTTTATACTATTGTACTATTTCTATATAATGAAAACTCTTCATCATGAAGAAAGGAGTTTTTCCTCTAAAACACTCTAAATTTAACATGATATTAGAGCCACAATTTTGATTCATCTCATGTCTTCGTAAGCTTAGTATAGTTCTTTGTTTTTAGTTATTCTCTATCAGTTTATTTCTCGTTATCATGTCATCAGACAGGTCAATTCTTTTCAATGACAATAACTACTCAGCCTAGGAATTTCATTTCAAGGTGTTTATCAAAGGCAAGGATTTAAGGGGCCATACTAATGGCAACAACCTTACTCCAAACAAAGACAAAAACAAGGATCGGAACATCAAATAAGAAGTCAAGGATGCTCAAGTTACCGTGTTGAATCTCAGATCTATCAAACATAAACTTGTCTTGAATCTTTGACCCTCCAAGACTGCTGTTGAAATGTGGACTTACCTAAAGAAGTTATACAATCAACATAACACTACTCGTTGATTCAAGTTTGAACTTGAATTGGCCAATCTCAAATAGGACAATCTTTTTGTAATAATTTTATTTTTACTCTAGCATCATGAATCTTTGGACTTAATATATTGATATTATGTATGTTACCTTACCTCTCAAAAGCCTTAGTTTCATTCAATCTCTCCATGAAATTACTAAAGATATCAATTCCTCATGAAACTCATATATGAATTTAAAAGGATCCAACCTAATCTTATAAACTGAGAGCCTGACGAGTAACACCTTTTTACTCAAACCACCATAGAGCGACATAACTTCTTATTCTCTTATTCCCATAGCTTATACAACACAAGGCAAGGCAAGCCAAGAGGCCGAAACATGAGCATTGTCTATTGTGTTTGTTGTCAAAGATAGTCATTTTGCTTTGAATTGTTCCAAAAATTTTGCAACTATTCCAAAAATTCTGCAACTATTGCAAAAAGATGACCATATTATCAAGAAATGTCTTATCCGACATCCTAAGAAATCTATAACAACATATACAACCTTAGCTGAGTCTTCTCGTATTGGTGGATCCATGGATACAAAACCCATGACATGAAATGCTTTTGGTTTTGTTCAACCCGTAACTCTTGAAATAATCCAATAAATGATTGTTTATGCATTTTCCACTTTAGGAATCTTAGGCAAACAATTCTTTACATCTCCTCCTTGGTATTTTGACTCTACAACTTCCAATCATATGATAAACAATGATAAATCTCTTACCAGTGTGCACAAATTTTCTAGAAATCTCAAGATTTATATTATTGATGGCAATTTCTTACCTATTATAGCAACTGGTGATGTTTCTCCTTCTCTAACCGATGTCTTTATCTCTCTTAGCCTTACCACTAGTATTGTTTCTATCGATTAGTTGGTTGACAATGAATGTAAAGTGAAATTTTCTAAATCTGGTTGTGTTGTGTAGGATCAAAAATCTAGAAAAATGATCGCGGGAGGGTCTAAAGTAGGATATTTTTTTCCTCTCCATTTACCTTTATCTCCATGTTTATCATTACCTTTTGTCACTTGTAACTTTGTTCATGTTGATTGCTAAACATGGCATAAATATCATAGACATCCAAACTCTAATGTACTTCATAATTTACTAAAATCTGGTTTATTGAGAATGCAAAGTCCCCATCTCTTAATGTTGTTTAATTTGATTACAACTCTTGTAAGCTTGGCAAAAGTAAAACTATGCCATTTCCCACTTACACACCAAAAGGAGTCCAATCATTTGACATGATACAAAGTGATGTATGGGGTATGGCATCAATTATTTCTCATGCTAATTACAAATATTTTATCACTTTTATTGACAACTATAATCGATTCACATGGATTTATTTTCTATGCTTTAAAAGAGAATTTTTTAAAAACTTTTACATGAATATATTCAAACCAATTTTCTACCAACATAAAAATCTTACGCTTTGACAATAGGGTGAGAACATGTTTCACTTGTTTTAGGAATACCTATAACACACATGGTATAAAAACAAAAAAAATCCTACGCTCTAACAATAAGGTAAGTACACATCTCACTTGTTTCATGAATACCTATAACACACATGGTATAATCTCTCAAAGATCTTGTCCCTAAACTCTTCAGCAAAATAGGATGGCTAAAAGAAAAAAATCATCACCTTCTTGATGTTGTATGCACCCTTTTATTAGAGTTATGTAAAGCTCTCTCTGCTACTATCCATCTCATAAACAAATTGTCTTCTCTTTCATTGCACAAAAAATCTCCTTTCACTCAATTATTTGGTCATACTCCAACCTATTCTACCATATATATCTTTAAATGTGTGTTATATTCACCTTCCTATACACGATTGCATAAAAATCATAGGTTAGTCTATCCAATATGTTATTCTAAGATATTTTATACCCCAAAAAATTTTCTTTGCCATGATCCAATCTAGGTTGTATTCACATTTCTAGAAATGTAATTTTTCTAGAAAATGAATATTTCTTTCAAACTCATCATGATAACTCTTAAGCATTTCCTAGTATACTAGCGACGATCCCACTCCCTATCAACTTAGATTCCAACATCTCTTGATTCCCCTCCAGATCATCCCCCAATTATTGATTTTGTCCAACTACACTTGCTTTTCTTAGACATGATACTCAGGTTCGCAGACCCCCAAATAGGTTAGGTTTCAAAACTCTTTTATCTTTAATATCCACTTTGTCTTCTATTCTTATTCCATTGAGTTACAAACAAGCAATGGTACATAAGTGTTAGCGGAAAGCTATTGAAACTGAACTTTTAGCACTATAAGAAAATCACACCTGGATGTTGTTATATTTCCCCAATCTATAAAACATATTGGGAGTAAATGTGTGTTTTCTATCAAGCTTCATTCTAATGGACCCATAGATCGTTACAAGGCTCGATAGTCACCAAGATGACCATCATGTGTACAATCACAGCCCTTTCCACCTCTCACTTCTGGCCTTTACATAAGATGGATGTTAGGAACGTATTTTTTACATGGTGATCTCAAGGATAGAGTTTACATGAAATTTTCCTCTAGTATGTCTACTATTTTATCCATTGATGTTTGCAAACTAAATTGTTTTTTTGTATGGTTTGAAATTGGCACCAAGAGCATGGTTTGAAAAATTTTACACCTTTTTTTAGGTTTTCATTCACTCAAAGTTTGTATGACCCTTCTCTTTTTCTACAGAGAACATCTAATGGCATACTCATCCTTTTTGTTTATGTGGATGACATTATTGTCATTAGTTTTTATATGACAACTATCTTTGAGATTAAAAAATTATTGCATTTTACTTCCCATATGAAAAACATTTTAGGCAACTCACCTATTTCTTGGGGTTAAAGGTGCATCGTCGACCTCAAGGTATCTTTTTAAATTAAAACAAATATATTTAAGAATTGGTTCATTTAACATGTCTCACAAACTCTATTTTTGTTGACACTCCCATGAAAATTAGTGTGAAATATCAACGTCAAAGGGAAACTTTTTGAGGACCTCTCTCTATATCGAAAGCTAATTGGTAGTCTTATCTACTTCACCATCACTCGACCTGATATCTTTTATGTTGTTAAACATTGTCAACAAGTTCATGCAAGCCCCCCAACATCTCAACTTGTTGATGTTCGTCGCATCATTCAATACATCCTTGGCACACCTAGTTGTGGCTTATTTTTCTGCTGCTGATTTGGCTGACTATACACTAGAAAATTCACCACATGATGTTGTTTATTTCTTGGTGATGCTCTTATTTCTTGGAAATGCAAGAAGTAAGATTGAAAATCCACTACAAGATGGTGTTTATTTCTTGGTGATGCTCTTATATTTTGGAAATGCTAGAAGCAAGATTGCATCTCCAAGTTCTGCATTGAGGTAGAGTATCGCGCCATATCTGTTGCCTGATTCGAAATCATTTAGCTATGTGGTCTCCTCAAAGAGCTTGGTTTCTTCCAAGTTCACCATACTCCATTACATGATGACAACATTAGCGTCATCCATATTGCTGTTAACCCCATCTACCATGAGCGTATGAAGCACATATAGGTTAACTTCCACTCTATTTGAGAGGCCTTTGATCACAAAGTTATTACACTTTCATATATCTTCACTACTCTACAAATCATAGATATCTTCACCAAAGCTATTGCCAATCATATCATTTTCTTGTTAGCAAATTAATGCTTAAAGATTTATCGCATCAATTTGAGGGGGGTGGTAGAAGAAAGTTAGGTGGCCATTTATTAAATGTAAATTCTATACCTTATAGCTTTGACAACTAATTTCTTTGTTTGTAAATCTTCTCTTTATTAGTACCTTATTAGTATATACTAGTAATAAGCTAATTGTATGTGGTAGTTTAATGTTCTAAAGGCTATAAATTTACTTGTATAGATTTTATACTTTTATACTCTTTCGAGAGAAAGGAGTTTTTTTCTAAAACGCTCTCTAAGTTTAACAGCAATTCCATTGTATTCTTCATTTCCTGTTTAGATTTTCACTCAGCTGTTTTTAATAAGTTAAATATGCAGCTGGTCATTTTTTTTAGGGTCTGTAATATAATCAGTAAGAACACAGATCCTGCTAAAGGACTTTCACAGGAGCAAAAGCTGGCCGCTTTCTCCAGGCATGAGCACAAGGCAAGACCCACCCTGACAACTTGGTAAAGGAACCTACCTTAGCCTAAAAAATAAAATGTTTGCTGTTGTATTGCTACACAAGCGTCAGCTAGCATTTCTGGTTCCATTCTCTACAGTCGGACCAAAAGTTCGATTGAACCAGAAAATATACCATCAGTTCTATGATAAATGATGAGGAATCATCGAATTCCAGAAAATCAAACTCGCTGTATATTTGATTGAGCATGAGAAATGCACGAAGGAGAAAAATCCTATATCAACCGGAAGCATCTATTCTTAACATAAATGCGAAAAACTTGTCTCCAAAATCCAGCAGCAGCAGTATCATTTACAAAGTTAATCTCTGAAGACATGTCAGGTAAAGAACCAAATCCACCCATATTTCCCACTACTTTTACGGGCAGGCCACTGTAACCAAACGTTACTATTCATCAGCCTATGTTTTCTGGGTATCTCATCAATCTTGGTGAAGCTCCTCTGCAGGTGGAGCAAATCGCACATTTGCTGGCCGAGCCACCACAACAGCGTCATCTGCAAATAGAGATTTAATAAATCCTGGGGTTCGTAGGGGCCGACGACCTGTCATTCGCGGATATACATCTTCAAGAAAATAGTAAGCATGACCCGCTATCATCCCCTGTATCAGAAAAAGTTACAATTAAAAAAAGGAAACCAAGAGAGTCACATGACAAAAAGGAAGGCAGATCAGATTAACAGGAAATTTGACATCAAAGTCAGGAAGATCTTTATATAACACAAATTAAACCTAGAGGAGCCACGCATTCTAATGGCTCCAGCTTAATCAGAGTTCAAAGATACTTCTTGACTTCATAAGTATAATGTAACTGGATAAAGGTGGAAGTCCTTGATCTCTCACTACATCAAGCAATACATCAAAAACTGGAAGATGACTCAGTTTATAGTGAAGCAACATGTCTTGTCTCAGCTTACAGCACGAAATTTACAATCAGTATTAGTGTTTCCCTTTTCTTTTCATTTTTTTGGATAATGATAAGGACAAGTCATGGGAGGTACTCATCTATATTTAAGTTTCTTCAAAACTTGAATGCCAATGACAGAACATCCAGGGTTTGATGAAACAAGAACTACAATGAAATTCATATCCAATCAAGCAAATATTTCCGAGAGAGCATGGTTAAGAATTTGCTAATGCATGTAACATAAAAGCACAAACATGGAATTAACGATGGCACATAAAACACACCAGCAGATCCACCCAAGCACTGGCACCAACAAGAACAGAGAATCCCAAGAGAACCTGGTGAAAAAAAAGGGAGAAAACAGTGTTACTACTTGCCTCTGCATTGACTTTCAAGATAATTCAACTTGAAACACATCACAGTTAGAACCCTAATTAGGACAGCTCATGTATCAGTTTGATTCTAAGTGAATGTTAGAGCAGCTACAAACAGATGACAGACAGAAGTACATGTTATCATTATGAGACAAACTTACATGATTAAGCTGAAAAACAGATCAAATGCTCATTAAAAGCTCACTCACCCATGGTAGGTAAGCTGCTGTGAAAGTGAAGAGGCCCAAGAAACTCATGTGGATAAAGGGGTTTTGCTTGCTCCAGACATAAACCTGTACAGATGAAAGATTTTTAAAAAAAAATTGTAAGAGTTTACTCAAAAAAGAGTTATCAAAATGATATTAGAACGTAAGAAAGACTAAAATAACTAACCATCATGAAGGTCAATGAATTGCTCAGGAATATGATTTTTGAAAACGATTCTGACAGATAGGGTATGTTTCCTCCAATTATGACAATGCTAGTCAAAACACTAGCACCAAACAAGAGCATGTAAAAGAAATCTGCAGTCCTTCCCCTGAAAGAGTTCTCTTCGAGAAGTTTGCAATATCGAGCAAGAAAGAACATGTGGAACATAAAGTCCAAGTCTGGCATCATGAAGAAGAACATTAAGAAAGACAGTTGGTGATTAAAAAAAAAATTAACTAAGACAGTTGGTGATTAAAAAAAAAAATTAACTGCAAGAACACAAGTATATCATAAGCAGTCAGAACTCATAAACCTATCTTTATTGTGAATAAGGAATTTGACATAACATAAAGATATAAGAAAACCAAACTTTCCGGTAAAAAGCACCCCAGGATGTAAGATGCTTTCATGGAAAAAAGAGAGCCATAAAGTGCAAGTTTAATCAGCCATGCAAACAGACTCCATCATCTGCAACATCTTGGTTTGGTATATTAGAAGTGCCCAATTCAGTTTTAGGAATTAATTGTTGATTCCCAACACAGAACTCAGGTTCCCTCTGTAGAATGATAACAATCACAATTTGATAATCACTTTCCTTGGAACTGAAGCCTTAAGATTTAGACTGGAAAAAAAGAGATAGCATTTCATTGAAGAATTTGCACTTGAATATTAATTTTTGCTTGAAGAAGATAGGCAGTTAAAAACTTGGATATCACATGCTGTAATACATGCAAATGTCATAAAATTGACCAGGCAAAACACTGCAACGCTCACAATGAACTTGTTCAACCAAAGTTTACAATAACTCTTCTATTCATAGTATATCTACATCTTTGTTTATGGATATGCAGATATTAAAATCCAATTCAGGACCCTCTTATAATAGAGATGCAAAACGAATGTGAATTCTCATTTCACTACACCTAGGAGCCTGTTCACAGGTCACCGAAGGAGCTAGACAAAGCTTGAAACCTTCTGATATTAAGATGCTAGAGGCTGTGCAGACGAAAGAATTGATACATATACTATAAAGTTGAAAGCTTTCGTACATTTCTGATATTGGTAATCACCACTAACACCCAGATGAAAACTTACCCATCTTACGGAAGTAAAGGAAATTAGTGACAAGGCGCCAGAACTCATAATTCTTCATCACAAGTTTAGGGTTTAAGTACAGATTAGAAGGAGATATTATCTGCCCAAAACAAACAAAACCAGAGCTAAATTAAATATAAAAGAAGTTCCTTCACCTTTATAAACCCATCAAAATCACAAATGCCAACATAAATATAAACCCAGAATGAACCAAATTTAACTCCTTAAGTCTAATAACAAAAGCAATAGCTAACTCAACCTCCAAATATCCAAATTAATTATTTCAACATTCTTCAAAAAAATCAAGAAATAAAAACAAACACAAATTTCAATGAAAAATCAAAAGCGAAACTACAACTTACATAACTGAACGAAACCCAGTTGAAATCATTCAAGAACAGAATAACTCAAAACGTTGTCTTTTTTTTTTCTTCTTTCAAAAACAACAAAACCCACAATGAAAATAAAAGTAAAAAACCTATCATTCACAAAATTAAATCAAACCTATTTGAATCATCAAAAAAACAAGAAAGCCCATTTCATTAAAACCAAATTTACCATTCATTATCCCATCAAAACAAGCAAAACCCACATATTAAAACAC
>Ga0325403_1000877_pt1 | contig 23503 bp, 7 predicted proteins | sample PopdelMetagenome_19_FD_205665 | JGI IMG/M metagenome (GOLD analysis project Ga0325403, IMG submission 205665) | Populus deltoides microbial communities from Bellville, Georgia, United States - Xylem-PdKOR-R4 | ecosystem: Host-associated > Plants > Phyllosphere > Stem > Wood/Secondary xylem... | reverse complement strand
ATATGCATGCAAAAATAAAATAAAATAAAGTAAATTTATTGGTTTATTCACTGACGCCAGAGTCAGGAATAAAGATACTAATGTAAATTTATTTTATTTTATTTTGTTTAGCTACATAAAAAAAAATGCGATTGCGTAAAAAAAATAAATTGATTTTATTTGTTTATTCCTGACTATGTCATTGTATTTTATTTAAATTACCTAAAAAACATGCGTGTAAAAATAAAAATAAAATAAAGTAAATTTATTGGTTTATTCACTGACGCCAGAGTCAGGAATAAAAATACTAATGTAAATTTATTTTATTTTATTTTGTTTTGTTTTATTTTTTTAGCTACATAAAAATAAAAAATAATGCGATTGTGTAAAAAAATAAATTGGTTTTAATTGTTTATTCACTGACGCCAGAGTCAGGAATAAAAAAAATGATAATTCAAATTTATTCATTTTCATACCTACATAATATTTACCAACGCCAGAGTTGGAAATATCCGTAGTTGAATATTCACTGGCGCCAGAGTTAGGAATATTACACACAAAACAAAAAAAATCATAGTATAAACAAAAAAAAATGTTAGCAATTAATGACTAAGATTAGCAATGCAGCCTGCCTTAGGTAGGACATTTAAGGGGTGATAATATCTCCACTTTTATGTAACCAGTCTCGGACCATAGAATCTCTGTTGACCAGTTAGGGTTCCTAGTAACCGTAATACTAGGTGGCGACTCCTTAAACAAAGAATATCCCCATTAAAGAATAGGATGCCAGAAATCTGTTCTTTTCCAAAGAATTAAATTTTTAAGGTCGCCGCGATGTCGGGTGTGACAACCAGTACTAACAAATTCTATATATATTGTATTTTATATAGCAGTAATTATTTTCCATAACCAGCATGAATCAAATCATATATCTATGGTATTTTATATTACAGTAATTATATATGATTCAGTAATTATCTCCTTGATATATTGCTTCCTTTATATTAGGCCTGATGCTCTATGTTATTGTCACATGTAAACCTTTATTTTTTTTATTTTTTTTTAAAAAATTTATCAAAACATGAATAAAAAATTGGGTAACAACATGCCTCATAAACCATCCAAAATGAATTCACTAATTGCAACACGAAAAATGACTGAAGGGAAATGATTTATTGATAGTAAAAAGCTAGTGAATCTCAGACCAGGTTCACACATTTCAACAATCAAACAAAGTTAAAGAAACAATGGTAGTCACAAGTTAAATGGATTAATTCAAATTTATTTATATCAATCTAAAACAAAATTATTTTAGTTTTTTTTTAAAAAATTAAGATCACATAAATATTTTTTAAAAAAAGTTTAAAATAAATTTTAACAATAATTAATTCGCTAGATTAATCAAGCTCAAGATCAAATTTAGCTTAGAATCGGATTGACCATGTCTTATATTAACATTTCAAGCCAAATCAAGTTTAATTTCCATTATATATCGTAATATAGTAATAGTATTCTTGATTCAATTTATACATAACAAGACCAAACCCTTTTTTTGTCGGATTCATGCAATCCATCGAAGCTGAGGGCCTTAAAACTAGCACCATAAGAATAATCGCATTTTCAATGCGAAAAGCTAGTATCAAGATTTTCATGACATCATATTGATCTATCTACATTTTGGAAGGCATGAAAAACCCTCTAGGCAGAGGACATGTCTTTAATTCTATTACCTTCGTATAAAATTTTTCAAACATTCAGACAATTATCAGGGTTTCACCTATCCTACATTGGCCTAAGACATATATAAAAGGAAAAACCTATTTTTCATACACAGAATCATAATTTTCAAGAGTTCAAGTACACAGGACCTGACTAGTTCTCCTCTTTTAGGAATCTTGAAACATGATTACAAAATCAAAGTGAAGCATTGAGGTCAATTCTGGGCTTCTTTGTAACTAATGGAGATGGAACAGTGAAGTTGCAACTAGGGCACTTGGGATTTGTCTTCAATGTAATCACATATAGCAAGCAGCCAGGACAAGCAGCAGCAAATACTCCTGTTGAAAGAATGTAGTGCTAATCTTATCTTCTTTAATGTCACTGGCTTGTGGTGGTGGTGGTGATCTCTTCTTAGTCATGGTCTCTTTCTCTGCCCTTTGCAAAGCAGACTTAACCTTATCAAGAGTGCAAACACTTTCACAATGACTTGAAGGTACAAGTTTCAATTCCAAGCAGCTTTCTTCGAAGAACCTCAATGGCGGAGACTTGGAATCTTGAACCTCTGATTCTTGGGTGGTTCTCTGTTTGTGATGCTTCGTGTTGTTAAGGGATGGTAATGGCGAGCTTACAGAGTTGCATCTTTGCGAGTATACCTTCCCTGTAGACTGCGAGAAAACCCCAATTCATCAACAATATTACTCGACTACAGCCAAAAACAAGAACACTCAGTTCTTCTACACTAAAAAAATAAAAGATTTATGTTTCGTGGCTACTGAAAAATATGTATTTAACCGAAATGATAACCAGAAGCCTAAATTCTGTACAAAAACTGTTCATCAATATGAGAGAAACTATCAAGATTGTTTCTTGTCTATAAAAAAGATTGGGGATAAAACCATATATACCTTTAAATTAAGAGGCACATCCCAAGTTTTTGTGACTTGCAATTCCAGATCCAAATCTTTGTTGCTAACCTTTGAAAACCCTCCTAGCAAGTCTTTTGTGATCAAAATCTCTGAATTGCCACTGCTGTTGGGTATCAATATATACTATATAGAAAAAGATAGATATATAAAAAAGAAGAAAAATACTCTACTTATTAAAAGTGATAAATTATTTTTGTCTTTTTGAAAAAAAAAAACATTTTCTTCCCAATTTATTGATACAATTAATTGATTTTTTTTATTTGATAATTATATATACTCACATTGATACGTAAATTAAAATCAAGTTTTGTCTTCAAATAATTTTAAGAACATACAGAGAGTGCTCAATTTCAACTAATCTTATGTAGGGGAGTGAAAACGCATGGAGCAGCTGCCAACCGATGCACAGTTCTATAACAATCATCGTTGTACCACGTGTAATCTTTAAAAATCAATTACCATGAGAGAAGGCACATTTTTTTAAGTTTTTGCATCAATTGTTTTAAGTGTCAATCCATTATAAAATCACATGCATAGATATTATTAAACAATGGTTTGATAATTCTTCTACTAATAACTTAGTTTAAAATGAATTTTATTTTAAATTGATTTATAGATAAACCTGGTTAAATTTAAATTGACTTGGTGAAATTTAACCAACTTGATTTATTTAAAAGAGATTTGATTGATTAACACTAATTTCTTTTTTTATCTAAAACTATAATGTTTTTTTCAAAACAATACTATTTTTTAAAAACTAAATCAACATTGTTTTTAGTTTAATTTTACAAATTCATGACCTAAATTTTGATTAGCAAACTTCTAATAAGATATAACAATTATAATAAGTGATTGATAATATAATTGAAGTTGTTTTTTATATAATTATATCAAAATAATATATATTTTTTATTTTTTAAAATTTATTTTTGGTATCATTATGTTAAAACAATAAAAAATAAAAAAATAATTTTAAATAAAAATAATTTTTCACCTACTAACTAGACAATGTCTATTTTTTTTATTAATCTTAGTGATGGGGTCAGCTTACACATATTTTGATTAGTTTTATAAATTCTAAAATTAATAATTATATAAATTTTTAATAATCCTAAAATTTATAAAATATCAACGAATAACTTTTAAAAAAACTAACTTAAAATCAGAAGAGTTAAATTATACTTATTAGAATTCCGGTGTCTAAGTTAAACTAAGAAGCTAGCTTTGCCAACACTTGAAAATGTTAAATAAATAAGGATAAAATAAACTTTTCAGTACATTATATCAGTAATTTACTGGCTGGTCGTGGTGACTCACAAGGTCTTTGGTGATGAGAGAGATGAATGAAGAAGAAGCAGAGGTCTCATTAATGGCAGCCATTCAATGCATTTTATTCTCTTAAGTTAAAACCATGTCTTTTTCATTGGGAAGCCAGTGGGAGAATTAAGTTTCACTCTCATGATATGCGCGTGCGTCGAACGCACAATTCTTTGTCTTATTTTAAAAGATCTATATGCGTGAAACACACGAGTAGGTAGATGGTTGAAGATTATTACGAAAGTAGACACATCTTTGTCATAAAAGATTGTAGTCATAGTACAAATATTTCGGGAATTTCATCATTGCCGGCATTAATGATCTCATTTACTCATAAGTTCCAGACTTGATGAGAGTTCTGACCGGTCAATGATTTATTCGTCGTGTTAATCTTTTAAATTGATATCGGAATAATTTTTTTAAATAATTTTTTTAATTTTATATTTATGAAAAAAGAGTATTTTTAAAAAAATTAAATTTTTTTTATTTTTTTATAGTTTTATAAAAAACTAAACTGAAATATAACTTATTAATATTTTTTTAATTTATTAAAAAAACCACAACTGAGAAATAAAAAAAATTAAAAATGATAAAATTAAAAAAATATTATAATTTTATAAATTATTTAAAATAAAATAAATAACTATCAAAAAAATGAAAATTAAATATAATAGTTAAAAAATTTAATTAAAAAAATAATAAAATAAAAATAATAACAAAAAAAATAAAAACCCAAGTTGATATAAAAATTAAACCAAACCAAATTTTAAAGAATGAAATTTTAAAAAAAATTCAAAACAAAAAAAATATATCTATATATTAATAAAAAATTAAGGATTAGATTTAATATAATCAACAAATAATATGATATTTTTTTAATTTTTTAAAATTTTTAAAAGTATAATATGTACAAATGAAAAGAAAAAATACTATTCTAAAAACAAACCAAATTTTTTATGTGAAAAGTATTTTTGTATCAATTTTTTAATAATAAACAAACATAAAAAAATTTTAAAAATATATTTTTTTAATTAGTAGCTTATCTTAGATAGATTTAAAAATAAATTATATGAAAATTAACCAAATAAAATTTATTTAATTTTAATTATTTTAATTAATCTAACTTAATTTACCAAACTCATCTAATGAATTCACTCAGTCGAGTTTAATATCATTTATTGAAATTTGTTTCTTCTTAGTTAGGGAATCAATCATCCTAAGCACACAATGCTGCAAGTCTTGACTAAGGAGAGAGGCCCATTTCCTGAAGAGTAATGAAAGTTGGAAATATAATAAAGGCTCAAAGTGAAGATATATCGTCAAGTTCCACTTGAACTGAACCCTAGTCGTAGGCTTTGGATTCCTTGAAAACCCATATGATTTAGGTGTCAAGATAAATGCTGGACTGAACAAAATTTCTTGTTTTTTTTTTCCCTCTTGTTCTGCCAAATAAATCTGAGACTTAACATATTAATCTACAATTCAAAACCCTATGATTTAGACATTACACCAATGACCTTCAACCTTGTATATTGTTCATTAAAAATGAGGAAAATGGATCAATCGATCGATGTTCTCGTATGGATTGGACAAGTTAATTTTCAACAAGTTCATATATTTTAAATCATGCCATGTTAAATTACTGACCCTAAAATTATTAGTGACCCTAAAATTGTAAGAGTAAACTTTAAACTAAGTAAAAAAGATTGGTAGAAATGAAAAAAAAAAAAAAGCTGCTCACTCTCGTGCGCGCACACAGAGAGGAGGAGATAAGGTCAGAAATAGAAAATTTGAAGTCCTTTTCCTTCCTTCACCCAAAGGAAAGGTGGCTGGCTGGCCTTGGTTTTTGTGTTGTTGAAATGTCATAATCTATATCCAGCTCATCCTAAGAGAGAGATAGATGTTTATTACACTATTGACTTAGAATTCTCATATTTCTAATTTGTTATGAGTGTTCTTTCGCTTTGAACAGACATGTTGACCTTTTCTTATATTAAAAAAAAAAAAAAAACTAAGTTGGTGGCAGGTAAGTTTCAATGTCCAATGTTAGAAGAACATAAACCTACTACCCGTGCACTGAGTCCAATTGATATGCACTTGTAATTAAGAATATACTTATACACCGGATATTTTTTGTTAGTTTAATATAAGTGTTCAAATTAGCTTGTTCGCATGACTACATCGAATTTTTTTTTTTTTTTAAGTTTAATGTGTATGTCCGAGCTAGGTTGTGTGTATTTCGACTAATCTCATGGGTCTTGAAATTAACAATCATGTAAGCCTCCAGTAACTATCATATGAGCAACTACAGAACTCGAATCTGAGACCACAGAGAAAACAAATATCTTAATCCAAGCTTTTACCAAATACTTACCTCGATATTTAATAATACTGAAGATAGGTAGGCAAAAGCTAATTCATTTGTAGGATTTGATGTTTATCTCTCTGGATTAAATAATTATATTCTTTGCTTCGTATCGTGTGGCAAGAATCGAGAGGTAACTCATTAATCGCAAGATCAATCTTTATATTTTTATGGATTTCGACTTGTTCAATGTAAATGTATAATTAGAGTATTTTGCAATAAAATAAATTATAATTAAATCTTTGAATAAATTCATTCATTCATCAACGTTATGTTACTGAAACAACATTAAATTAATCACTGAACAAGTTGATTAATTCAAACAACACGCATTCAATCAATATAATGGTCTTAAAGACAAGTCAACAAGTTGAGATTAGAAACAAGTTGATTCAAACAGCACGCATTCAATCACCATATCAGGGTGTGTATCTTGGACAAGCGGAAAGCACTTGTCCCCGTTTTGTCTTTTAAAAACTCTAATGCTCCATCGGTGGAGTTTAGCTTCTTCTTCCTTTCTTTTTTTACTTGATCGTGTATATTAGGTTGGGATGACAGTGATGGTTCAAAATATTTTTTATTAAAAAATATATTAAAGTAAATTTTTTTTTAAATTATTTTTAATATTAACATATTATAATTTAAAGCAACGTGATTTATATCGCATTTCCAGACACGATAACCTTAAACTCTGCTACAGTTCAAGGATTTCTATATATCCAGGGAGCGTCAAGTTTTAAAAAGAAAAGGCAAAGAAAAACTAACCCGATTGACCACCATATAAAAAAATGAGATTACTTTTTTTTTTCTTTCCTTGTCTCTCACTTGTCCCTGTTTTGTATTTTAAAAACTCTAATTAAATATTAAATTAACAAAAAAAAACTAAATGAAAAGGGTTTTTAATTATACTTTTCCTCACAAAACAAACAACCTTCAACTCTACTATAATTAATGTAGTGGGTCAAGTATTTCTAACTAAGGCATAACATTATTAAAATAAATTAATAAACTGTGAGGTGATCTTATGATAGCACTATTCACTATGAACCCTCACATATTTCATTATGAAGTACTGAAATAGTGATTTTTTTCTTTTAAAGCTCAAACATTTTTTCTTTTTAATTTTATCATTTTATGGTCAAGCTTTTGGTATGCTATGAAAGGGTAAGATTAAAAAATAAAGGACCAAAGATAAAACAATGAAAAAATAGATAGTAGTTTTAAAATTAGCACAAGTTCACTTTGTTTGAATTATAATTTTTCAATCTTTTTAGTTTTTGAAAATTTATTTTTTTAGTAAAAATTTTTTTTTATTTTTAATTATTGGTTTAAGTAAAACATGATGGCGAAAATTTGGGTCTTATATTAGGTAGGGATACTATTTTTTTTTTCAGATTGGAGATATCTTCTGATGGTTACTTGTTGTAGATCTCATTACTTCTACTAACATCAAAGGATTTGCAAAATAACTTCATGTTTTCTTTATTTATTTTTAAATTGAACTGAAAAATAAATTTATCTGTTAAAATTTAGCTAATTAAACCAACTAAATCCGATCTAAACTTGATTAAGTTATCATTAAGAAAAAAAATATGCTACTTTAATAAATCTAAATTGATGTAATTATTCAATAACTCATGAATTTAGAAGTGTTTAGGAGTATGCGAATGTTTGATTTTCAAAGTATTTTTTGTTTGGAAATGTATCAAAATAATATATATTTTTTATTTTTAAAAAATTATTTTTAACATCAGCACTTCAAAATAATAAAAAAACTAAAAAAAATATTAAATTGAAGCAAATAAAAAAATAAATAAAATTTATTTTTTTTCAAAAATATTTTTAAAATATCTAATAATCATTCACATTATTTTATTTTCTTAAATGAAAAAAAAGTCGCGTACGAGAGAACCTTTGTCATTAATATCACATGCAAAGTTTTTAAAAGAAAATTATTGTCGTCGTGAAAATGACAGGGAATTGATCTCTTCTCACCATTTTTTTTATGGCCAGGTGCTGTGGTTGTTAGGGCTGGTGGTCAGTTCCTAAATCAGAGAGGTAATGTGTGGTGCTAAAAGACAAGGCAGAATAAGGTTAACCATCTGAAGAGGTTAAATTTACTCTTAAGGCGTGTAGTTGAAATAGACTCCCTAGTTAATTTCTAAATTTCCATTAAACCTATTTTAGGGTTTGAACATTAACCATCTGAAGAGGTTTTTTTTATTATTATATATTATTGTTTTAATAAAAATAATAAAAAAGAAGTAAAGGATAAAAGTAAAACCAGAGAAAGATTAAGAATGCCAAGAGAGTGTGGGATTGATATTGTAACATAAGATGTTTTTTAAAATTATTTTTTTGTTTAAAAATATACTTAAATAATTTTTTTAATTTTTTATATCAATATATTAAAATCATAAAAAAAATTACTAATTTGACATATATTCTAACAAAACTCATCCAAACCCAGTTAAAAAAACAAAAAACAAAACGGTGCCAAGTGGAATTAACTGGGGAGAGTCTATTAAATCAAGAGCAAAACAACACCCTATTAAATCAAATTAAAAAAAAAACAATTTGAGGCATCAAAGGGTGAAATAGAAAAAATGGAAGGGCTGAAATAAAATAAAACCACAAAAGAGGGTGAAAAAGAGAAACAGCGGTTGGATGCCACCAATAGCCTTGGTCTATTACAGATTGCCTAAGTTTGATGCAGAGATAGTCATTGCAGATTTTAGTTGCCCTAGTTTGATCCTTTGTTGAGTTCCTTGCAAGTCTTTTTTTCTCCTTATTCATAATTTTCAAAAAAAAAAAAAAACATTTACCGATCATAGCTTTAGATTAATTATATGTGTTATTGGAAGCGATGAAGAGCTAGGTGAGTACTTGTACATATTATTCTTTTATTTGTTCGTAATTATCTTTATATTATGCTTTTTATCTTAATTATTTCATAAAATTGCATTTTTGTGGGAATTGCTGCTTTAAACTCACAAGTGTAAACTTTTTTTTTTCAATGTATTCGTTAGATCGGTGGTATTTTTTTTCAATGATCTATGAACTATTGTGTAAATAATTGTTATGTTAGGACAAGGAATTAAATGTTTATCGTTCTACTTATACCTTGCCTTGTTGCTCTTGAAGCTGGCTTCCATACAGAGCTAAAGGCCTTCTCCTTTTGTTCCTCTCGCTATATTTTATTATCGAGCGGTCAGTACCGGTGCTTTCCGCATATATTTTCACAAATTAAGGTAATAAAATTACTATTCTCATTCTCTTAATGCCTAGTTTACTTGTAATGACTCACTCTCACGTTCTGTGTCCTTATTTCTTTGATTTTCAGACCGGTGGAAAATGGCTGTCGAATGTGCTGCTGGATACATTATATCCAAGATAGCAGATCTCATGGTGGAACCAACAATAAGGCAGTTCCGTTACATGTTCTGTTTCAACAATTTTGTTCGAGAATTCGATGAACAAATGATGAGCCTGGCTTTGGCATTTTATCCTCTGCAAGATGCTGTCGACGTTGCTAAAAGGAATGCTGAAGAAATTGAGATTAATGTCAACACATGGCTGGAAAAAGCAAAAAACGAAATTGAAGGTGTGAATCATTTGCAAAATGAAAAGGGAAAAATTGGCAAATGCTTTACTTGGTGTCCAAATCCGACGCGACAATTGAAGTTAAGCAAGGCACTGGCAAAGAAGACGGAGACTTTGAGAAAACTTGAAGCAAACAGTAAGTTTCCAAAAGTGTCCCACAAACCACCTCTTCAAGGCATAGAATTTCTTCCATCAGAGGAATTCACGCCTTCAGAATCGTCAAAAGCAGCTTTCGAACAGATTATGAAAGCTCTCAAAGATGACAATGTCAATATGATCGGACTGTACGGCATGGGAGGGGTGGGTAAAACCACTCTAGTGAAAGAAGTAGGAAGGAGAGCCAAAGAGTCGAAGCTGTATGATGAAGTTTTGATGGCTACACTGTCCCAGAATCCAAATGTCATAGACATTCAGGATCGAATGGCAGATAGTTTAGGTCTGCATTTTGGCGAAAAGACTAAAGAAGGGAGAGCAGATCGATTATGGCAGAGACTGAAGACAGAGAAGAAGATGCTTATAATCCTGGATGATGTTTGGAAAGTTATTAACTTGAAAGAGATAGGGATCCCATTTGGTGATGCTCACAGGGGTTGTAAAATTCTTCTAACAACACGTCTTGAAAACATATGTTCTTCTATGAAGTGCCAGCCAAAAGTGTTCTTAGGTCTCTTATCAGAAAATGAAGCATGGGCTTTATTCAAAATCAATGCAGGTTTACATGATGAGGACTCTACCTTGAACACAGTGGCGAAGGAGGTTGCGAGAGAATGTAAAGGATTGCCTATAGCACTTGTGACAGTGGGAAGGGCTTTAAGAGATAAATCTGCTGTTGAGTGGGAAGTAGCGTCTAAAGAGCTCAAAAACTCTCAATTTCGGCACATGGATGAAATTGATGAACAAGAAAATGCATATGCATGTCTTAAGTTGAGCTATGATTATTTGAAGCACGAGAAAGCCAAGTTATGTTTCTTGCTATGCTGTTTATTTCCAGAAGATTACGACATTCCAATCGAGGAGTTGACGAGATATGCAGTTGCCTATGGGTTACATCAAGATGTGGAGTCCATTGAAGATGCAAGGAAACGAGTTTGTGTGGCAATCAAAAACCTCAAAGCTTGTTGTATGCTGTTAGGAACTGAAAGTGAAGAATATGTGAAAATGCATGACTTGGTTCGTGATGTTGCTATTCAGATAGCATCATCAGAAAAATACGGATTCATGGTAAAGGCTGGCTTTGAGTTGAAGGAGTGGCCAGTGAGCAATAAAAGCTTTGAAGGTTGTACAGTAATTTCGTTAATGGGCAATAAACTCACAGAACTTCCTGAAGGATTGGTGTGTCCACAGCTCAAAGTTCTATTGTTAGGACTGGATGATGGTTTGAATGTTCCAGAGAGGTTTTTTGAAGGGATGAAAGAAATTGAAGTTTTGTCTCTAAAGGGAGGGTGTTTGTCATTGCAATCACTTCAATTCTCAACGAACCTTCAATCGTTGCTGTTGATCGAGTGTGAATGCAAGGTCCTCATTTGGTTGAGAAAGCTGCAAAGACTTAAGATTCTTGGTTTCATTGGGTGCGGCTCCGTTGAAGAATTACCTGATGAAATTGGGGAGCTCAAGGAGTTAAGGTTGTTGGATTTGACAGGTTGTCGATTCCTAAGAAGGATTCCTGTGAATTTGATAGGAAGGTTGAAGAAGTTAGAAGAACTGTTGATCGGGGATGGGAGCTTTGAGGGATGGGATGTTGTTGGATGTGACAGCACAGAAGGAATGAATGCAAGCCTAACAGAGCTAAATTCGCTGTCTCATTTAGCTGTATTATCATTGAAGATACCGAAGGTTGAATGCATTCCCAAAGATTTTGTTTTTCCCAGGTTGCTCGAATATGATATAGTGTTAGGGGATCGGTATTATTTATTCTATAAAAAACACACAGCCTCGACAAGATTATATTTGGGTGATATAAACGCCGCATCCTTAAATGCAAAGACATTTGAGCAGTTGTTTCCTACTGTGTCTTATATTGAATTTTGGGGAGTGGAGGGTTTAAAAAATATAGTATTGTCCTCTGATCAAATGACCACCCATGGTCATGGGTCGCAAAAGGACTTCTTTCAAAGATTAGAACATGTAGAAGTGAGCGCTTGTGGGGATATTCGCACTCTGTTTCAAGCAAAATGGCGGCAAGCTTTGAAAAATCTAAGGAGTGCGGAAATTCATCACTGCGAATCATTGGAAGAGGTATTTGAATTGGGTGAGGCTGATGAAGGAATTAACGAGGAGAAGGAGCTGCCGCTGCTGCCATCTTTAACAACGTTACGGCTGTTTCATTTACCTGAGCTCAATTGTATATGGAAGGGGCCCACCAGGCATGTCAGCCTCCAAAGTCTTAGTTTTCTGGAGTTGCATTATCTTGACAAACTGACATTTATCTTCACACCGTCCCTCGCTCAGAGTCTTATTCATCTGGAAACACTACGGATAGGAGATTGCGATGAATTGAAGCGTCTTATCAGAGAAGAGGATGGTGAAAGGGAAATAATTCCAGAGTCTCTTGGCTTCCCAAAATTAAAAACTCTCTCTATAAGTCGCTGTGATGAACTGGAATATGTCTTCCCTGTCTCCGTGTCTCCAAGTCTTCAGAACCTCGAAGAGATGGAGATTGATTTTGCTGACAATTTAAAGCAAGTATTTTACAGTGGAGAAGGAGATGACATCATCGTCAAGTCTAAAATTAAAGATGGCATCATCGACTTCCCTCAGCTAAGAAAATTGTCTCTTTCAAAGTGCAGCTTTTTTGGTCCAAAGGATTTTGCTGCCCAATTGCCTTCTTTGCAAGAGTTAACCATTGAAGGCCACGAACAATGGGGTAATTTGTTGGCACAGCTTCGAGTACGTCCTTTATATTTCTCCATTTTTTTTTCTTTTCTAATTTAAATTGTCAACGTCAATACATTGTGATAATTTGTTCTATCTTTTAAAACAATAGAGTCAAAAAGTACTAAAAATTGAAACTTTCTTTTTAAATTCAATATTTTCTCATTCAAAGAACTTCAAAAGCACCAAATTTGTATTGAATTCAAAAAACATATTTTATATATATATATTTTTCATGTTTTCTTTACAATTATTTTTCACTTTTTTATGAAAAAAATAATTTAAATGATCAATAATCAAGCATTTTTATTAAAAAAATTTATTAATATGTAAAATTCAAATTATTTGCTTTTATATTTTTATTTTTGGATAATGACATAATTTTTTTTATTATAAATCGAATATAAAAAATTAATTTTTTTGAGTTAATAAGTATATTTTTTCATGATTTCTTTTAATTTAATTAATATAAAATAATAGTTTATATTCAGATTATCATAAATATGAAAAAAATATAATTTTATATTCCCATTGTTTTCTTTTGATGCAGGGATTTATGAATTTGAAAAAAATATCTATTGGAAACATGGAAGGAGTACAAGATTTAATGCAAGTTGAACGTTCGGTAACTAATAGAAGAGCTAGGCATGAACTTTCACTTGTGAGTTTGGAAACACTACACTTGAATTTATTGCCCGAGTTGAGGTGTATTTGGAAGGGTCTCATGCCAAGCAATTTGACTACTTTGGAGGTGAAAGAGTGTGACAGGCTGACACGTGTATTCACGGCCAACATGATTGCTAGTCTGGCTCAACTTAAAGTTCTAGAGATATCAAATTGTGAGGAATTGGAGCAAATAATTGCTAAGGATAATGATGATGAAAAGGATCAAATATTTTCAGGAAGTGATATCCAATCTTCATGCTTCCCTAATTTGTGTCGCCTTGAGATCACAAGATGCAACAAGTTGAAGAGTCTCTTCCCAGTAGCCATGGCTTCAGGTCTCGAAAGGCTTCAAATACTTAAAGTAAAAGAATCCTCTCAATTATTGGGAGTATTTGGGCAAGATGATCATGCTTCACCTGCCAATATTGAGAAGGAGATGGTGCTCCCTGATCTGGAGTGGCTGATTCTAGAAAAATTACCAAGCATTGTCTACTTCAGTCATGGATGTTGTGATTTCATATTCCCTCGTTTGTGGAGGTTGGAGGTGCGTCAATGTCCAAAGCTGACCACAAAATTTGATACTACATCAAATGGTTCAATGAGTGCTCAATCAGAGGTGCTGCATATTTGACATGATTTCTTGCCTCTCTTTTAGTGTTTTTATTTCTTGTTTCCCTCAATAATCAGAATGTGTATGCCATGCTTGAATTGGTTTTACAGGTATCTCAAGTAGCTGAGGGTTCCAGCACTGGTTGCTCCGTGCCAACCAGCACTTGTAGAACGTGGACCTCATATAATGGGTGGGAAGAGGAAAAAGAGGAAGAGGATGATTAGTTTGGCATTGGAATTTGAAAAGCATGCTAGTAATTCATTCTTGCAGGTAAAATGGCTGCAACTATTTATCTTATATCCTTCTTTAAATGGTTGAATTAAATCAACAAATACGAGATGCCTGGATGATCTTTGTTCTTGATGTTTGCATTAGGTTGGTTGGTTACCTATGAGTGCTCAATTAGAGGTGCTGCTGATTTCACTTGATTTCTTGCCTCTCGTTTAGTTTTAGAAGTGCACAATAATTACTATGAATTACATCTAACAAATTGCTACCCTTGTTTTCTTTTGATGCAGGCAGGGTTTATGAATTTGAAAGAAATATCTATTAGAAACTTGGAAAGAGTACAAGATTTGATGCAAGTTGGACATTTGGTAACTAATAGTAGAGGTGGGCATGAACTTTCACTCGTGAGTTTGGAAACATTACACTTGAACTTATTGCCAGACTTGAGGTGTATATGGAAGGGCCTCGTGCCGAGCAATTTGACTACTTTGAAGGTGAATGAGTGTAAGAGACTAACACATGTATTCACAGACAACATGATTGCTAGTCTAGTTCAACTGAAAGTTGTAGAGATATCAACTTGTGAGGAATTGGAGCAAATCATTGCTAAGGATAATGCTAAGGATAATGATGATGAAAAGGATCAGATATTGTCAGGGAGTGATCTCCAATCTTCATGCTTCCCCAATTTGTGTCGACTTGAGATCATAGGATGCAACAAGTTGAAGAGTCTCCTCCCCGTAGCCATGGTTTCAGGTTTCAAAAAGCTCCAAATACTTGAAGTAAGAGAATCCTCTCAATTATTGGGAGTATTTGGGCAGGATGATCATGCTTCACCTGTCAATATTGAGAAGGAGATGGTGTTCCCTAATCTGGAGTTGCTGATTCTAGAAAAATTACCAAGCATTGTCTACTTCAGTCATGGATGTTGTGATTTCATATTCCCTTGTTTGTCGATATTGGTGGTGCGTCAATGTCCAAAGCTGTCCACAAGATTTGCTACTACATCAAATGGTTCAATGAGTGCTCAATCAGAGGTGCTGTATATTTGACATGATTTCTTGCCTTTCTTTCAGTGTTTTTATTTCTTGTTTGCCTCAATAATAAGACTTACAAGTTAGAATGTGTATGCCATGCTTGAATTGGCTTTGCAGGTATCTCAAGTAGCTGAGGGTTCCAGCACTGGTTGCTCCGTGCCAACCAGCACTGCTAGAAGTTGGACCCGAAGAAATGGGTGGAAAGAGGAAAAAGAGGAAGAGGATGGAGTCAGATGATTAGTTTGGCATTGGAATTTGAAAAGCATGCTAGTACGTAATTAATTCTTGCAGGTAAAATGGCTGCAACTATTTATCTTCTATCCTTGTTTAAATGGTTGGATTAAATCAACATATACGATATGCAATAGGTTGGTTGGTTACCTATTTCATGATCAACTCGACATTGGTGGGAAGTAATTACAGCTGTTTCATTAGCTACAACAATTTGTCTTATTTCATATGTTTGCTGTGTGAACTTCCAGAAATAAGGGTAATGTTATGTGTTTAGTAATTTATTGTGCGAACCTCCAAAAAAGGGCTTTCGTTTGTTTGCCCATTTGTGTTTCTTTTCAAGTGTCTGAACCTTAAAAAACAATGGCATAATGTTTATTCATTTGTATGCTTATTGTTTAATGTGTAGATTCTCATTCTCCTCATCAACATGTTTTTTTCTATCATTTTGATGTTCTATTTTTATTACATATTCTTTATGTGGTAACAATTTTTTTTTTTTAAAGTTTGTATTTTTCAAGTAACTTGGTTAACTTGTTATTATGCGTACCGTACAGTAATATGCCGTACAATAATATGGTTTCTACTTGAATATATATACATGTGAATGAGTATATATATATATATATATATATATATATATATAAAAATCAACTTACAAATTTATTGACAAAACATGAAATTCCAAGATGTGAGTAAAATGATAAATCCTATAGCCTTGAAAAAATTAGTGCTTGCCTTCGAGGTTGCAATTTTGTTTTTCAGGTCTATTCAATTTAATATTTTTAATAACACAAATGAAAATAAACAGAAAATTTAATTTATAAATGTATCTATCTCAGAACAATGTTGAGAAGGAAAAAGAATTAATAGAAGAAAAATAAAATAAATAGACTTTTTAAGAAGCAAAGAGTTGTTTTTTATTTAATAGATCCAATTTTGTAATTTTTTTTTTAAAAGCATGACTATTTTAAAACTAATTGACACAGTTTTACAGAGTTTTTCATTCACCATAACACATATAATTTTTTTTTTTAGAATAGTAAACATGTCATATTAATTAACATGCGAGTGTGATTATATTACAATGATGAACAAATCAAAAGCATCACTGAAAAAGAAATCCCCTTTCTATTTGTGATATGTAAAGCTGAACTCACAGCAACAACTAGTCCATTAAATTTATACTATTATTGAAAAAACATGTTAAGTCCAACATCATCATCAGCCAGGCCCAGCGTTTGAACCAAAATAGAAAGCCTAGTTAAGAGGCCATAACAGAAGTGTAAACTTCAGCAATTTTTTTGTTCTTGTTGTTGCATCTGTTTGAAGGTGATCCATTGTCCGAGTTTGCGGGGATCTCATGTTATATATGCTGCTTCTCAAGACTTTGTTGATGTCGTTTTTATTTTTGTTATAGTAATAAGAGGAGTATTCACTCTCCTTTGTTGTCCTTTTACTTTTTCTTCTATAATTTATACTTTTTTTGTGGTTAGTCTGACCTTTTAATTAAATACTTGATCACTTTATTTTTGTGTAAGATTCCTGGACTCTCCATTCCCATTTCAGTTATAGTTATTCGAGCACCTAACATCAATATGATTTTATAAAAATAATTTATGAAGAAAAACAAATATTTGATATTTTGTTTTTATTGAGAAAATGTCTAATGTAAAGAATCATTGCCTAGAATTACAATCACTATAAATTTTAACTAGTTAATAAAAATTTTATGGTACGAGATTGGTTACGCAAAAAGAAACATAATATTATCTTTTAAACGTCCTACTTAAAGTAAGATGTATTACTGATTTTGTAATGTATATATTTGTATTTCACTGTAAAAATATATAAATCAAATATACATCAAAGCTAAAAAAAAAAAAAAAAGCACGTTTGAAGCACGTCACGTACGCTCTGCACAGCAAGGAGATAATTAAAATTGCAAGCATAGGAAGAAAGAAACTCACCTGGGCGGACGTTGGTCGCTGGGATTCGCCTGGTGCTGAGGTTCTGAAGAAAGGCTTCGTTCGTTGTTCTGATTCAGGCTTCCCTTCTCCTCTGCTATTTGATTCTCTCTTTCCCTGCCTTTTTGAGTTTTCTTCTTCTTCTATCTCTCTCGTGTTCTTGAGCCTTTGATCAAGAATTTCTTTGATCAAGTCCCATTTCAATACCAGACTTGTATTTAATGAGATTCTCGTTATAAGATATGTGTGTGAGTAGAGTAGTTCATGAAACTTGATCAAAGAAATTCTTTTTTGTAATTTCACAAAGGCTCGTCTGATGCAAAAAGGGGTGGAATCTGATAATTGTTGTGTTCATTGTGGAGCTGTTGGGGAGTCTGGTGAACATGTACCGGTCCATTGTTCTTATGCTCAGAGCTGCTGGGAAGAGTTGGGTATTCAAACACAGATGACAAGCAATGTCAGCTTTCCGCAATGGTTTTTTCCTACTTCCAGTTGCATGATGAGAATTTGTTGTTAAAATTTGCAGTCACAATCTGGGTTATTTGGAATAGGAGAAACGAACAGGTAGGTAGGGAACAATTATTCCTTCTCTTCCTATAGAGCTGTTCAAGCAGGTCCGAACTTTCTCTCTAGCTGGTCTGCTTCTAGATTTACACCAGCACATACAGCAATTCATCCTATTTTGTCTTGGTGGATGGTATTGCCTCTCTTCATGCTAATATCACAGAATTCTGTCAAATCATTGAAGATCATCTTATAGGGTTGATTGGTGGCATTACAATTGTGAAGGTTGTTTCCATTAATATCTAAAAGATATTAATCTCAATTTCTCCCTATAAAAATATATTTGAGCAGAGTATTTCGCGAAAGGTGATTAAAAAAATCTTCTTTGAAATTTTTTTATCTTGATTTGTAAATCTTGATAGAAAAAATAAGAAATGTATTTCCCACGCCTCCAATAAGTGGAGGTTCAAACTGCAAGCCTCATTCTCTGTGGAGGGGGGGAGAGTATTAAACCTGAGGATTAAAGTAATGTTTGGTTACTATTTTATTTTAAAATAGTAAAGATAGTAGAAATAAAAAAGGTATATTTTAAAAAAAATACAAGAATTATATAAACAATTATTCTACAAACAAATTTATTTTACATAGTCATCTCTGCCGTCTCCATCAAACACATTTTCATCACTTCTATATTTGTTTATTCTATTCTAAAACACTAACTAAATACACTCTAATTTTTTAATCTGATTTTTTTTAAAACTTTTGATTATCACAACATAGGGTAATTTTTTTTTTAAAAAAAAAACACCGAACACATGAGCTAATTAAATGGCGACAATCCCATTAGCAAATTTGGGCTCCAAAATGACAAAGTAAAAATAACCTCAACAAACATGATTAATTCTTACAATGGTTGTGATTTACCAAACACTTCAGGATTTTGTTTTTGGATGAAAAGCCATGTAAGCTTAAAAAACACCAAAAGCCGTGACTCTCCAAACGGGCACCAAGTCATGTTTCTTGCAATGCTGTTTATTTCCAGAAGATTACAATTGAGTACCCGACAAGATATGCAGTTGGCTATTTGGATAGCATCATCAAAAGAAGATCAATATATATATATATATAAACAGTATATTAATGGGGTGTTTAATTTTTTTATGATGCTACAAGAGCCTCCAAGGATTCTATCTCAGATCTCTAACTGTTTGCTGGTTACAAATCCATTCATAAGCTGAATGTCTGATATGGCAGCTTTTGTAGGAAAATACAAATCCATTCATACGCTCTTTCCCGGAGCATAGGCTGACAGATTTTAAAAACCCGAACACAAGTTGTAGGATTTAAGTGTTGCATTTTTTATTATATAATTAAATAAAAATAGCATTTGCTTTCTTTTCTAGTATTATTTTTTTATTATATAATTAAATAAAAATAATTTTATAAAAAATATTAAGCTAAGTGGAGTGCATGATATAGATTACGAGTTTGATAGATTAACCTGTATTAATATAGAACAATTCAATATATCTTTGTTTTAATATTTAAAAAGAAAATTTTATTTTCAATTAAAAATCAAACTATGTATTTATCGATTTTTTAAATTGCCTTATACAAGTTCAATGAATTAAATTATATTAAAAAAACTCTCAAATAATTTGATTTAAAGTCCTAGCTAGACAAATAATCATCAAAAGATTTAAAGATTGACTCGCAGAATGAATTTAATAATTATTCAATAAATTTTTCATTATCTAAACATTATTTTTTTATATTAATATTTTTTTTATCCAACCAACAACATAATGTTAACTAACTAGTTCTATTTCCATTTTTTGAAGAACTACACTTTTCAATGGAAAAAAAAATATTTCTAGGTCCTTGGGATCCCAATATTATACAGTTCAAATTTGTCATTGTTAAAGAAAAATTATTAAAATTATTGCTCAATTATGTATAGTTGTTTTAGTATTATCATCAAATATATATATATATATATATATATATATATATATATATTCAGTTTTATCTTTTAATTTTTTAAAACAATTAATGAAGGACTTTCATCTATTTTAATGGCTTTCAATCCATTTTTCCATTCAAACTTTGTTTTTGGTAATAAACGATATTAATTTGTGAAAAAACTTAAAATTTTTTGGTAATTGTAACAAAAATACTTAATTGAAAAATCAAAATAATTTAGTAATAAAATTGATATAAAAATAAATTGGGTGCAAAATCGATAATACCCAAGTAATTTAATGGTATATTTAATGTTTGCCCCTAATGAGATTACGAAGAGACCAAATATAAAACTATTTATAAAAAGATTTTAGTTTTTAAGTTTGATTTTATTCCTTTTTTTTTATGGGTTAGGATCATATTAAACCAATCAAATTTTGTTTTTTTTTTTTTAATTTTTCATACTGAAATTATCTAATAAACTCAAAATAAAATTGACTGATTTCAAATCAATTTTTAAAAATATCAATTTACTCAGTGATTTTCACCATTTTTTTGGTTATATTTTTAGTTATATATTGTTTAGTGCTGACAATTTCAAGTTCTTTTCCAAGTATTTTTTTTCTTCTTCTTTCTTGAAAAATAGAATAAGGAAAAGAGAAGCAGGCAGTTGAGGAAAGTTCATTACGAAGGAAGGTATTATTTACACACACACACACACACAAATGATCTCATTTTTTGTTCTACGTACTGAAATTGTTGATGTTTTAAGCTTAATTGGTGTAACATTAAGTTTGAGCCTAATTTAGGTTTAATTGAGAAAATTAAAATTTTAGAAGATCAAATTTATTTTTTACCAAGTTAATTGATTGGAATCATGGGTAAAATCGCAAGAAAATTAAAATTTTAGGGTTAATTAGGGGTCAAATTGAAAACTTTCACAGTCAAGGACCATTTTGTAAAAGACTCCGAACTATAGGGGCTTAATTAACAAACACCGGAGATGAAATTGAAAAAAATTAAAAGTTTAACGGTCAATTGAGAGTCAAATTGCATAAATCAGAGACCAATGATTAAATTGAAAAAGACGCATAAATTAGGGATTAAAATTGTAATTTAATATGGGCTAAATTGCACTAAATAAAAAATATAGAGTCAATTTGGGGTGCAATTAAACTAAATCAAAAGGTGAAGGACTAATTTGAACTTAAAATAAAATAACATCGTATGATTCACTGTTTATTGATTTGATTAAATTTAATCGACTTGATTCAATTTAGATGAAACTAGATTGATTAACTTTAATTTTATTTTTTTAATTTTTTTATTTAAAATTATATATTTTTTTAAAAAATAATATTATTTTATTAAAAACTAAAACGATATTATTTTAAGTTTAATTTTATAAATTCATATGATATATTAAGTATGAATAATGATTTTAAGTTTAATTTTATAAATTCATATGATATATTAAGTATGAATAATGATTGAGGTTATTTTTAAAATGTTTTATAATTATAATTATATTAAAATAATATATTTTAAAAAAATATTTTTAATATCATCATATTAAAATAAAAAATATATATAAAAAATAATTTTAAATCAAAAAATAATTTTTCACATACTTGACGGTGTCTCAATTAGCCTAAGAAGCAAGCTTGGCTGGAAATGTTAAATAATAACGGATAAAATAGACTTTTCAGTATATTATGTCAGTAATTTACTGGCTGGTTGTGATAGCTCACAAGGTATTTGGTGAAGAGAGAGATGAATGAAGAAGATGCAAAGGTCTCATTAATGGCAGCCATTCATTGCATTTTGTTCTCCTAAGTTAAAGCCATGCCTTTATCATTGAGGAGCCAGTGGGAGGATTAAGTTTCACTTTCAATACATGCGCGTGCTTCGAACGCACAATTTTTTATCTTATTTTAAACGATTTACACGCGTGAAACACGATTTATTCTTTCAACGATTTAAAACAATTAAATTATTTTTAATTTTTAAATTTATTAATATTCTTTTCAAGTTTATTAAAAAAAAATAAGGACATAACTTACAAGTAAAAAAATTAAAAGATAAAAAAATTAAAACAAAATTTTAATATTTTAATTTTATAAATTATCTCAAATAAAATAAATAATAATAAAAAAATAAAAATCAGATTTAAATAGATAAAAAAATTTAGTTAAAAAAAATAACAATTAATAGAATAAGAATCTAAATAATAAAAAAAATAAAATTGAATCACATTGTAGGGGATAAAATTGAAATAATAATAAAACAATTCATAACAAAATATATAGTAATAAAAAATTTAATAACTAGATTTGATATAATAAACAAATAACATTATATTTTTGAATATCTTCAACTTTTAAAAAGTGTAATATAAAATAAAATAAATACCTTTTTGGAAAACAATCAAATTTTTCCACAAAGTAAAAACTGTTTTTCTTTTATCAATTTTTTTAATAATAAATAAATATTAAAATATATAAAAAATACTTTTCATGAACCACAAAAATAGTCAGAACCACAAAAATAGTCGAAATCAAATCTTTATATGAGTTTTACAGATGAGTTAACCAGATAAGTTACTCCCGGTTTGACTGTATCAATGTTTTGAAAGCAAACTCAGGTTTTTGTTTGTAAAAACTTAAAACTTAAAACTATTTATAAAGATTAAAGAATAAAACTTAAAACATGTAAATGATTTAGTTATAAAAACTTAAAACTTTTATAAAGATTAAAGAATAAAAAACAAAACACAAGCGGTGAGTAGTTTTTGGAGAACAGAAAGGAAGAGGCGAGTCATTCCACCTCTTAATTATAGTCCTTGCAAATCAATTCAGTGTCCACTCCACTCATTATTAAAATCCATTTGATTTTAATTTACCTAAGTTAATTTGCCTGAATCATGATTCACATCTTGTACAGAGTTGACTCATTCGAGTTTAAGAAAAATATTTTTGGAGAATGTTTGAGAACGCGGTGCAAACATTCTCAAAAAAATTAATTGTTTTTTTTGCAAAAAGTTAATTTATTTTTGTATATTTTAAATTTTTTGATGCATTTATCTCAAAAATAATTTTTAAAAAATAAAAAAATATATTATTTTAATATAAAAAATATTTAAAAAAACAATCACAATTAAATTCCAAAAAACAAATCATCCCACATGAGCACACAATTCCGCAAGTCTTTGACTCAGGAGGGAGGCCCATTGCCTTAAGAGTAATGAAAGTTGGAAATATAATAAAGGCCCAAAGTGAAGATATATGGTCAAGTCCATTAAAAATGATTTAGACATCACGCCAATGACCTTCAACCTTGTCCACTGTCCATTAAAAATGAGGAAAATGGATCAATCGATCGATGTTCTCGTATGGATTGGACAAGTTAATTTTCAACAAGTTCATATATTTTTAACCATGCCATGTTAAATTACTGACCCTAAAATTGTAAGAGTAAACTTTAAACTAAGTAAAAAAGATTGGTAGAAATCTGGCCGC
>Ga0325403_1000876_pt1 | contig 23504 bp, 23 predicted proteins | sample PopdelMetagenome_19_FD_205665 | JGI IMG/M metagenome (GOLD analysis project Ga0325403, IMG submission 205665) | Populus deltoides microbial communities from Bellville, Georgia, United States - Xylem-PdKOR-R4 | ecosystem: Host-associated > Plants > Phyllosphere > Stem > Wood/Secondary xylem... | reverse complement strand
TGATTAAATCAAATTGGCCCATTAAAAATTTAATTATGTCATTGGACTTAATTCTTATGCAAATTCGTCCAATAATCATTTAATTTGACCTTTGAATTTGCATTTTTCTATTTTTGGGCATAACAGCGTACACTTGGGCCTTGAAATTCTTCCGAAAATTGCAGCTTGATTTTCGCCTATTTTTGCAGCCTTTCTTGGTCGGCTTTCTCCGCATTGCCAGTCTTTATTTTTTTATTTTATTTTATTTTATTTTTTATTTTTTTTGGGAAAAAAACGAATTTTGGGGAATCACCCAAAATTGGGTGATGACAGTTGGGATGGGTGGTTCGCTTCAGTTTGAGAGGGGACAGTTGGGATGGGGAAGAAGAAGGAGAAATAGAGGAAGAGAGTAATGTCGACAGAGTGGGTATATAATTATATATAGGTTGTTACTGATGGAATCACCAATGAAATGTTTCCATCGGTATACATGTCGGTGAGTCCGCCGGTGACTGTGCGACATCACTATACGGAGATCTCGGTTTGAATTCCTCGATCATTCCATCGGTAAAACTGTCTGAAAAAAATCCATGTCATCACACCGTCAGTGATACGGTCGGTATATACCGACTGTATCGTTGACGAAATTAGTCCTTCGGTATATACCGACAGAATCAGAGACAAAATTATTTTCGTCGATAAAAATTACCGACGTAAAATGTCCGTCAGTAATTCCATTGGTTTTCGCTGATTTTCTAGTAGTGACCTTTATTATTATTATTATTATTATTATTACTACTACTACTACCACTACTACTACTTTATTTTATTTGATTTTAAATCCTGAAAAAAATACGTATTTTACTCAATCTTGCCGTGTTTCCAACACTCAGTGCTCTTTTTTGGGTGGCGAAAAACGATATATAAGTGCAAAGTCATTAGTGCTTGGCGTAATTAATACTTTGCCTTGGTTTTCATCGCTCCAGAAACAACAATTTAGGGGGACATTATTTTGCACAATTTTATTTTTATTTTATTTTTTATTATTCATATTATGTTTCTGTTGCGTTTTTAATACTAACAATTATGTGCTCATGAACAAATTTTACCGCGTTTCCAACACTCACTCACTCTTGTTCTTGAGATATGGTCGGTCAGCACCCAGCTAAGGAAACTTTAATTTCGTCTTTAGATGTTTTACACATCCTGTCAGTATACAATCTAAGATTGGTTTGTCTATAAATACTGCTAACAATGCCTTTCTTCATTCCTCATCTCTCCCAAATATACTACTAAATCCTGTAAGGCCAGCCATGGGGTTTTCACCACCGTCGCTCTCTTTCATTCTGTTTCTCTTCCATTTCCATTCAACAATATCATCATCTCATTTCTGTGCTCCTGATCAAAGTCTTTCTTTGCTCCAATTCAAAGAATCATTTTCCATTAGTAGTTCTGCTTCGGAGCTTTGCCACCATCCCAAGACAGAGTCATGGAAAGAGGGTACAGACTGCTGCTTGTGGGATGGGGTTACTTGTGACCTGGAAACCGGGCATGTCACTGGACTGGACCTCTCTTGCAGCATGCTTTATGGCACCCTCCATTCCAATAGCACCCTCTTCTCTCTCCATCATCTTCAAAAGCTTGACCTTTCTGACAATGATTTCAATAGCTCCCATATTTCTTCTCGATTTGGCCAGTTCTCCAATCTGACACTTCTTAACCTAAATTACTCAGACTTTGCAGGACAAGTTCCGTCGGAAATCTCTCATCTCTCCAAATTGGTTTCCCTTGATCTCTCTAGAAACTACGATCTAAGTCTACAACCAATTTGTTTTGACAAGCTTGTTCAAAACCTAACCAAGCTTAGACAACTCGATTTGGGCAGTGTAAATATGTCTTTGGTTGAACCTAATTCCTTGACGAATTTGTCCTCTTCTTTGTCATCTCTTTCCCTTGGGGATTGTGGATTGCAGGGGAAATTCCCAGGTAACATCTTTCTCCTCCCAAACCTTGAATCACTTGATCTGATATTCAATGACGGCCTCACTGGCTCTTTTCCTTCGTCCAATTTGAGTAACGTCCTCTCGCGGTTGGATCTTTCTAATACAAGAATTTCAGTTTATTTAGAAAACGACTTAATCAGTAATCTAAAGTTATTAGAATATATGTCTCTTAGTGAAAGTAACATTATAAGGTCAGATCTAGCCCTGCTTGGTAATCTCACACGGCTTACCTATTTAGACCTCTCAGGTAACAATTTTGGCGGTGAGATCCCATCATCACTTGGAAACCTTGTACAGCTTCGTTCCTTGTATCTCTATTCCAATAAATTTGTGGGTCAAGTTCCAGATTCTTGGCGTAGTCTAATCCATCTTTTAGATTTAGATTTATCTGATAATCAGCTAGTAGGCCCTGTCCATTCTCAAATAAATACCCTTTCAAATCTAAAGAGTCTAGCTTTATCTGATAACTTGTTCAATGTAACAATACCATCCTTTTTATATGCTCTTCCTTCTTTATATTATCTTGACCTTCATAACAATAATCTCATAGGTAATATAAGTGAATTCCAACACAATTCATTGACTTACCTTGATTTGAGCAATAACCACTTGCATGGTACAATCCCAAGTTCGATTTTTAAACAAGAGAACTTGGAAGCCCTCATTCTTGCGTCCAATAGTAAATTGACAGGTGAGATTTCTTCTTCTATTTGCAAGCTGAGATTCCTTCAAGTCTTGGACTTGTCCAACAACAGCTTGAGTGGTTCTACGCCACCATGTTTGGGGAACTTCAGCAACATCCTCTCAGTATTGCATCTAGGCATGAACAATCTTCAAGGCGCTATCCCTTCAACATTTTCAAAGGATAATAGCTTGGAATATCTCAACCTCAATGGAAATGAATTACAAGGGAAAATATCATCGTCTATCATCAACTGCACAATGTTGGAAGTTCTTGATCTTGGCAACAATAAGATTGAGGATACATTTCCCTATTTTCTAGAAACGCTTCCACATCTGCAAATTCTAATTCTAAAATCCAATAAACTCCAAGGTTTTGTGAAGGGTCGGACTACATATAATTCCTTCTCTGAATTACAGATTTTTGACATCTCTGACAATGATTTTAGGGGGCCATTGCCAACAGGGTTTTTAAATTGTCTTGAAGCAATGATGGCCTCAGATCAAAACATGATTTACATGAATGCAACAAATTACTCTCGTTATGTCTATTCCATAGAAATGACATGGAAAGGTGTGGAAATTGAGTTTCCGAAGATACAAAGTACCATCAGAGTACTCGATTTGTCAAATAACAATTTCACCGAAGAGATTCCAAAGGTGATCGGAAAGCTTAAAGCACTCCAACAACTCAATCTCTCTCATAATTCCCTTACAGGTTATATCCAATCATCATTAGGAATCTTGACCAATTTGGAATCATTAGATCTATCGTCAAATTTGCTTACCGGAAGGATTCCAATGCAACTGGGGGTTCTTACATTTCTTGCAATCTTAAACCTTTCACATAACCAACTCGAGGGACCCATACCAAGTGGAAAGCAATTCAACACCTTTAATGCAAGCTCATTTGAAGGAAACTTGGGTTTATGTGGATTTCAAGTACTGAAAGAATGCTACGGTGATGAGGCACCATCATTGCCGCCATCAAGCTTTGATGAAGGAGATGATTCAACATTGGTTGGAGATGGATTTGGATGGAAAGCTGTGACAATTGGGTATGGATGCGGGTTTGTGTTTGGAGTTGCATCGGGATACGTTGTGTTTAGAACAAAAAAACCTTCATGGTTTTTTAGGATGGTTGAAGATAAATGGAATCTCAAGAGCAAAAAAACAAAGAAGAATGTTGGCAGATATGGTGCTAGAGGAAACTAAATAATTAAATTGATATTTTCAAGTAAGTTTTGCAATCATTTGAGTTTTCAAATTTATGTTCATAGTTTATATTAGGCTATCTTTTCTCTACTATTTCATTTGATCAGTCTTACCTTTCCAATTTTGCAGTACAAACAAGATATCGAGTGGATTTGACATTGAAACAACACCAGGGTGGCAGATTCATGGTATTAGATTCCCTTTACTTTTTTTCTTTTCTTTTCTTTTTTTACTTTCAAGGTTAATTGGGTGTTACATCTATGAAAAATAATCCATGTATGTAATAGGAATTAAAATAGTAGAGAATTAAAACAATCCCCATAAATTTAAAAGAACAACACTTGACTGACAGATTCTGCAATTCTAAGTCGCCTAAAAACAACATACTCTACTTAGAACATTTCAGAATAGGAAAAACATTAAAATAATTTAAAATACAATTTCTCTTGGCCTGATATTAAGAAAAAACAGATTAATATCCGACTGAAGATTCAAGATTTGAGATACTACAAGTTTAGAGAGCTCATTAGTTGTGGCTTGAACCTGATAATCATCTGACTGCCTTGGCCACCCAGGTGAATGTCAGCTTGACCTACTGTACTCATTTCAGCAACCCTAATCTTAGTTGGTGTGCCATGAACTCTCTGCAAGTCTGACTGGGACAATGGCCTTGGTGCCTGAGAAAGAATCACAATGAAGAAACTCAAAAAAGGGTTAAAAAATCCACAGCAAGCTCAGACAATGGAAAGATAAAATCCTCAAGATAATATTTTTGACACCAATAGCTATCCCTTGTAGTCCATAACAACACTTTGTTTAATTTCTTCTAGTTCTCATGAGGAACCATACTATCTTCTATCCATTGCAATAGAAGTCATTGGTTTTGGATAGAGCACAACAGGCAACAATTACCAAAACTTTTCCATGACACCCTCAGGCATGCATGGAATTTCTATGGAAATATTACAAATCAATAAAAATACATTGAAGAATTAGCTGAGATTATAACAAATCACAGATGAGAACTATTTTGTTCAATATACTATAAAATAACTGACGGAAGCATGCAACAACACGATGATAAATATATACATACACTAGATTTTTCCCCTTGTTCTCCTCATCCAATAGGTCCCTAATAGGAAAATAAGCTGCTTTCTTGCAAGGTTCAAGAAGATCTGAACCATTGTACCCCTCCCACAAACTTGCTATGCAGTCAAAGTCAGTTTTGCTTTCGATTTTCTCCCCTTTCAAAACAACCTTCAGGATCTCAGCCCTCTCTATTTGATCACGTATCCCAATTTCAAAGACCTGAGGAAGACGCCGGAGGATTGCTTCATCGAGTTCTGAAGGTCGGTTGGTTGCAGTAAGTAACATCTCTTGTGCGTTCTCTGTAAGAATAGTATCACGGAGTACACTCAGGCCAGGCCCATGAATAAATCACACTTTCACAAATCTTACATAAAAACACATTCTAGCAAGTCACTGCATAAAAAGACTACACAAATTCAACACTTGTTTCAAGAGTAAGAACTCACGATCTGTAGTAAACCCATCCTATAATGCCATGAACTCAGTCTTCATATTGGTTAATGCCTCATGATCTGTAGTACGACACTGCCCCAAAAAACTGTCAACTTCGCAAATAAATATAAAAGCAGGCTGGAGTTATATCCATGATGCAGGATATATAGAAATACCACACAGCAACAAAAATACCAATATTTTGACCATTTCACAATCTCATTCATCGGAGTAAGACCCATTAGATAAGCAAGCTACGGTGCCCTGTTTTTCGAAGTTAATAGAGCGTCCAACAAAATCTTGCTACTAATAAAGATGTTCAATAAGACAAGTTAGGAATTTTCAATCTTAGTTAAGAATGTTCACAAAGTACTACCTTGCTTCAATTATCAGAGAGGTCCATATAACAATATCCCCTTTTATGGACCAAGAAGTTTCCCATGTGAGAAGAACTCAGGTTTCCGCAGAGGAAGAACCACCAGTAAAAAGAGAGAATAACTAAGAGAGTTTAGAGAGAAATACTTAATAAAAATATATCTTCATCTCAATTTTCTTCTTGTTCTTGAGTTTTTTTTACTTTGCATTACTGCCCATTATTCTTCCAACAAAACCTGTGTGAAATACTATTACTTTGACACTGTTGGACTGAACTCAGTCCAGGCCAAATGCCAAAAGCATGGCCGTAACATGCTGAACAAAGAGGTTAGCAAATAAGCAGAAAGAAAAAGGATACTTCAATGGCTGTCTGATTCAGAGAGAGAGAGAGAGATGACATAGGTGGTCAACTCTTGCTTGCCATGCTTTGATTCAGGCAGAACCTATGTGAGAGTTTAGAGGAGCATCAGATCTGATGAGAAGGGAAGCAAGCAGCTTTATCCAGGTAAGTTGTCTTACTAGCAAATGATCAAATCCGTTTCTTCAAGGAATTTCGATTCACAGGAATGATGGGAATACAGCTCTGCATCTAGCTACTGCTGGGAAACTTAGTTCTCTGTTGTGGTAATGTCTACCACATGTTTGTTAAAAATCCAAAACAAGCTAGACTAGTCGTTTTGGACGCTCATGTAATTTACAGAGATGATTTCCACAAATAGAGAAGTAAAGGTGTTACCTGCAAACATGCTCCCATCCAAAAAGCCTTCGATCACCCCTGCAAACCAGACTCCTGCACCTCTACAGACTCTAAATAATCTAGCCTCTCAAATACCGGTCAAAACAACTTTCAAGTTCACAGATCCTTACCCTCCCCCTCCTAAACACCCACAACAACCTTCCATCCCCCTTGTTACACTAAGCCTCCTGACACCTGTGCACCAAACCAAAAACGTCCAGAACAACAATCCTCCTTCTAACACAACCATCCCAGCCTTTGCCCCATCTAAGTTCTTTTTTGAACGTTTCCCATCATGGTTAGATTATCATGACCTCAAAAAGAGGCTTTCAAAGATTAGTCATGCTACCAATCTTTTTGTCTCCAGGAAGAAAACATCACGAGGGAGACGGTTTGGCTTTGTTTCCTTCCTCTCCACCTTAACAAAATCAGAAATTTGTGACAGCTTGAACCTTATCTGGTTCGATTCATACAAAATTCATGCAAACCCAGTCAGATTTCAAAAACCTCCAGAGGGGAAAAAACCAGACCTTGGTATAAAACCACAACCAAAAGCCATGCCTAATCTCACCTTCAGGGACTCCCGGACATTTGTTGAAGTTCTCTCTGTCACAAAGCACCCAAAGAAGACGGTGTACTATGAGTCTATCCCTGATGACAAGGAATGGCTTCTGAGAAGTTTAGTGGGATCCATAAACACAAACGTGGACTATGCTCACCTTGAGCATATGGTTCTATCAAATATTAGGCAGACAGTGGGCTTTCGTTTTCTGGGAGCAAACCAAGCAGTCATTACCTTTACAAATCGAGAATCTATGGAGAAAGAGCTGGTTAATGGATCCTCTGTTTTGAAAACATCATTCTCTCATCTGAAACCATGGAAAAAGGGAGCTAAAGCTACAGACAGATTTGTGTGGGTGTCTATACTGGGATTACCTTTGATAGTATGGAACCGCAGATGTATTGAATCCATTATTGAGAAAGTAGGGAAGATGGTTGGATACGACATCACCAGTGTGAGCCAAGGATCCCTCACGGGAGTAAAAGTGTTGCTGAGCACAACTTCCTTTGAAACTCTAAATGAGCATGTCTTACTGGTTTTAGATGGCGACGAATTTGATATCTCAATCATGGAAATGAAACCTGATTTTTGTCCCCTACTGTCTACAATCAAACATTTAATGGATATTACTGCAACATTAGATGAAGAGTCATGCAGCGACTTTGCAACTTCAGTTGAGGTTACGGCAGCGGGCTTAAAGACTACTGACCTTGGCGGTGACCGTTGTGCAACAGACACTACTATAACAGAGCAACAAAAGACGGATGTGGATAGCGATTTCTCTCTCATCTTCTGTCAAGGGCACACTGGGCCAACAAACAACTGGGATCATACTGACACAATTTCAAAAAACGCCTGCCTTTTCCCTGAAATAGATGAAACACATAACCTCCAGAAGATAGATCAGCAACTACACAATGATACATATCAGCCACCCCCTGCAATGTCACATGATAACAGATTAAAGGAAAACATACACGAGGTAGCCGACAGTGACAGCAGCACAGATGTCTCAGTACAATCAGTTACAGGGGTGGACCTTGTAAAAAAAGGCATCACAGGCCAAGTGAAAGGAACAAGGCTATCTAACACTTCTTCAGCCCAGGTTTTAAGGTCCTCCTCCAAAACAGCAAGAACCTTGAATTTAGACCAGAACCAATTGCAGAACTCCTACTTGGATTTCATACATGATCTGGCGGAACCTCAAGAAGTAGTGGATATGGAACTAAAGGAAAGAAAAAGGAAGAAGCTTAGACAAATCAGAAGAATTGGCCCTAAATATACATGCATAAAAAGGAAGAAAGTGAAGAAAAACAGACATGCTTTGGCTAACAGAGGCTTACCAAATGTTGCTCCTGACTCTTACAGAAACACATATCTAAAAGACAATAGCTCATCCCCTGCTATTAAGTCATCTTCTGATAAACATGCAGATATAACCTCAAATCATGCCTCCATGGATATAGAGACCAGTAATGCACAGACTAGTCTACCAAGCCCTTTGAGCTCTCAGTGCAGCCAGCAGGCCTCCTCAGCAGCGATCAAAGAAAACAACAGAAATGCAGGAAGCAAAACAAGGAAACTGAAACTGTTGCAAGCTAGTGGTAGTTTAGCCAACACTACCGAGAAAGGTGTCTCTTCTGATTCCCTCAATTCAGGAATTCAGCAAGGAAATGTTCGGTTTGAAGCAGCCTACAAGGATAATCAGGCTGATGGTTTTGATAGAGACAAGGAGACTCGGGAAATGTTACATGATGCAGCGGCTCTGGGATTGGGAATCTACCACGATCTTATAGGGTATGAAGCGGGAGTTCGGGGGAACATTGACAGAGAAGTAGACGAGGGGACATCAGCCAATCAACTGTAAGTTCCTCACCCTACTAAGTTTGATCAGTCTTGGTCTTGCTATATCTATGAATATCTTTGCTTGGAACAGTTGTGGGTTGGGTATGTTGAACAAATGATTTTCCATCCGGAATAGGTTGCTCAACAGTAATGTTGGCATCTGCTTTCTATTAGAAACAAAAAAAGATAACTGCTGCGATTCCTTCATCAGAAATTTGTGGAATGTTGTAACTGTTAAATGGGCTTTTCTAGAGTCTGTTGGAAAATCAGGAGGGATCATAGTGATGTGGGATAGCTCTATCTTTGAGGTTAATTCCATAGAATTTGGGGGCCAATGGATCAGCTTAAGCGGCAAACATGTTAATTCTTCCTTTAACTGCATGGTAGTTGGTGTATATGCTGCATCTTCTGTGCAAGACCGTGCTAAGCTGTGGGAAGACATCACCACTCTGAAGTTTGCCTTTGAATTGCGTTTCCGCTTCCTTAACTGTTGGTTGTCACACCCTTCATTCTTAGCTGGTTTTCAGATCCTTTGATCTGATAGCTGCAAGGAATTTCCAGGGGACTATAGATTGGTAAAGAAACTAGGAACTTTGGGGGAAAAACTGAGACAATGGAACAAATCCACTTTCGGTAATCAAAATACAAAACTTGAAGACATTCAGAACTCCATCACAACCATCGAAGATATAAGCGAGGTGCGCCTCTTGTCTAAGAATGAAAAAACAAAGCTTAAGAATCTGAACTCTAAGCTTTGGGAGGTTAGCAGGAAGGTTGAGGATATTTGGAGACAGAAATCCCGCCAAAATTGGTGTAAAATAGGGGATAAAAACACCCGTTTCTTCCACCTTTCGGCAAGTTTGAGGAATGGCCGCAACCACATTAGCAAGATTGAACTGAATGATACATTTTTAGTCTCTCCAAATGACATCAAAGAGGGTGCTGTCAACTTCTTCTCAACTCTGTTTGCCAAGCCACAATGCAAAAGAATTGAAATGGGAGGCTCAGGATTCTCTAAAATCTCAGAAGCAAAATCAGTTTGGCTAGAAAGATTACCTTCATTGGAGGAAATGAAGCAAGCTGTATGGGATTGTGACGGTTCAAAAGCCCCCAGTCCTGACGGATTCACCTTCTCCTTATATAAAAAGACATGGAATCTTATCAGCTCCGACATCTTTGTGATGGTCATAGAATTTTTCAGAACAGGTAAATTACCAAAGGGGATTGGCTCATCCTTTGTAACATTGATTCCGAAGACTAAGGGGTCGTGCAGATTCTCCCAATTTCAGCCGATTAGTTTGATTCATGGGTTATATAAAATAGTGGCAAAACTATTGTCCACTAGGCTCAAAAGCGTCTTGCCAGATGTGATAAGTGTAAACCAGTCTGCTTTCATTGCTGGGCGTCAAATTCTAGATGGGTTTATGATAGCAAACGAGGTTGTCCATGCTATTCGCAGCAAGAAGGACCACAGGTTTTTGCTAAAGGTAGATTTTCATAAAGCCTTCGACTTGATTTTGTGGGAGCATATCGATTCTACTATGGGCTATATGGGTTTCGACTCTCATTAGAGGAAACTAATTTCTGAATGTTTGTCCACATCTAAATTGGCCATCCTCATAAACGGCTCTCCTAGCAGAGAATTCAGTGTGGAGAGGGGTCTCAGGCAAGGGGACCCCCTCTCTCATTTCCTATTTGACATAGCAGTTCAGGGGCTAACGGTGTTATTTAATAGGGCATCTGATTCGGGTTACTTCAAAGGCTTGCAGACTTTTCTAGGGCATCACATAACCCATTTGCAATATGCAGATGACACTTTGATTTTCCTGCCAAATGATTATTCCTCTCTTCTGCATGCCAAGAGGATCCTTCGCTGGTTTGAGATCATTTCCGGACTGAAAGTTAATTTCTATAAGAGCTCACTTATAGGAATTAATTTGGACAACGAATACACTTCAAGTCTGGCTAACGCAATTTTCTGTCGCAGTGACACTTTCCCAGTCACATACCTTGGGCTGCCTCTTGGTGCTAACCCAACTAGGCTCTCCACTTGGAAACCGGTATTGTCAACAATCAGAGCAAAGTTAAGCAAATGGAAAGGGAAGTTTCTGAGCATGGCTGGGAGAATATGTCTTATTAAATCTGTCTTAAACTCTCTACCTCTATACTACATGTCTGTTTTTACTATGCCAAAGGGCATTACAAAGGCTATATCCTCCATCAATCGTTGTTTTCTCTGAAAGGGTACCTCAAATTCACATGGTATTTGCAAGGTTGCTTGGCAGAAGGTAATAAAGAGTAAGCCCCTTGGAGGTCTCGGATTGGGTTCTATTCACAACAAAAATCTGGCTCTAATGTTTAAATGGCTCTGGAACCTTGATAAAAGAGTGGTAGGAGGTTGGCAAGATCTTATCCTACGAAAGCACCGGCCATACTTCATAAATGGCCTTCCTGTGTTTGTAGGCTCTTTATCTCCAACTTGGCGTGGCATGGTATCTGCAATTTCCTTAAATCACAGCATATCCGCTCCCCTCCAATCCAATGTCGGGTTCAAGGTGGGTGATGGGAGAAACATCAGGTTCTGGTCTGATTCCTGGCTAGGCCACGCAGCCCCTCTCCAGTTCATGTTTCCTAGGCTTTACAACCTCTCCCTACAGCTATCTTTAAGCATTGCAAAAGTTCATAACCCAAGTGATAACTCAATCAATCTTTCTTGGAGAAGACCCCTTCGATCTCGTGAGCTCTGCATGCGGGAAAGCTTGATAGCAGAAGTGGAACGTGGTCTAGTCTTCTCTGATGGTGAAGACAGCAAGATTTGGAAATCCCACAGCTCCAACGTTTACACAGTCTCCTCAGGGTGCCATCTTCTTGATGGTTTAATTGTTTCAACAAACCTTCACTCCCCTGCTCTGCTTTGGAAAGGGTTTTCGCCTTCGAAAATAGATGTGTTCATATGGCTTCTCCTAAACGGCAGTGTTTGCACAAAAGATTTCTTAGCTAAGAGAAGAATCATCAATTATGAGGAAGCTCTTTGCCCTTTCTGCTGCAAGGAGATTGAGACTATACATCATCTCTTCCATCTTTGTCCTACATCTTGGTCTCTCTGGGGTAGACTCTTTAGTTGGTTTGGATGTGTAGGCTGTCTGCCAAAAGACCCAAATCATAACATTCAGGAATGATCCGGCCTGTTAAAAGGAAATTTTCAACGTCAAGCAATTACCCTTCTTTGTAAAGGATTATACTGGTCAATTTGGATAGCGCGCAACAATATGATCTTCGACTCCAAAACTCCAGACTGGGATGTGATTTTTGACCTCACCTTTCATCGGTTGGCCTTTTGGTTGAAGTCCTGTGTTAAAAATTTCAGTTACACAGGCTCCTATCTTTATAGAAATCCTGAATGTATCATGAACTGGACTAACTAGTCGGGGTTGTAAATTCCTCGCTCTTTTTATGTTTTAATATCCCCCTGTAATCTTTCTTATTGCAGCTCTCATCTTCTTAATGGGGTCGCCTTATTTATAATATACTCGATTACTATCAAAAGAAAGGAAGAACCGCCAGTTCATACAAAGCTTACTTGATAGATTCCAATCCTCCGATTGATTCAAAAATAAAAATACACAATTGCAGCATATTGATAAACCATAAATTCTAAAGCCTCTGTCCCAATCAATTACATTTTCAATATGAGAACATGACCATATTGGATAGTATTTAGAGGATAGGCTTGATTGTTACAAAGCAGTTCAAATCTTCCACACAGCAATTGCAATCAGGAGGCTTCATAATTGAAAAGTTGGTTTTCAATCCAAATTTCATCAGGTATAGAAAGAACTAATATCTATGTTTTCCAGTTATAGCAATCATATTGGTTCAAGGCCAAGCCTTCAAATTAAATTTCTTCCAACTATGAACCTCTCCCAGTCAGTCACACAGGACGCTATTACTGAACATAGCAGCCATCGGAGTTCACATAGCAGAGACTCCATATCATGTATATTTTCATGCATTCAGTTGACATTAGAAACAATGAGTATTTGTTGCATGGTAGCCTAGAAAACAAATGGCACGTTTGAAGACACCAGGAAATATTATAACTGTCTATGGTTGTATAAATAATGACAACAGTGCTATAACACCAACCCAAAGCAACTCCTTCCATCCAACAAAACTTGAAATTTAATCATATCCCATTCAGCATGAGCAATCACTCCCCAGCATCCCTAAAACTGATCGAAGCACCTATCTTCACCAACACACCAAACCACACACATCCCTCATTGCAGTCTTAACCTCATGGTCCTCATCCCATTATCACAAAAAAATTTCAAACTTCTAGTAAATAAATGACAATTCAAGCATGCTATAACATCAACCCAGAGGCCTAAACTCCAGCGCTTCAGTACAAAAGCTCAATATACAACTCAATCAGAAATGAACTTAGTTTTTACCGGCACAAAACAACTTCATTTATCCCAACAGAACTGGAAACTAAAACACCCTAGAAACTATTCCCTACAGTAACCCACTAGACCATGAGGATCCCTCATCGCAATCTTAATCTCACGGCCCTTGATATAAATTACTATTCATAATTATTATTTCATCCCTCGGTCATTTTATCTTTGCTTTGAGGGTAAAATAGTCTTTTTACCATGACATAAATATCTTTTGAGGATTGTGTAAGGTTATTTTGATAATTGTATTTTTTAATGCACACAAAAATTACTAATGTAACCCTTGAATAAAATAATTCAATGCTTTCTGCAGTGTTTTTGTATTTTTATATTTTATAGAATAATTAAATTTTGAATTTTTTAACCTTGGCTTTAGGAGCTTAGTTGTAATTTCATTATGGTTTGTTTGATAATATTGTTTAGTCCAAAGTACATCTTCAGTTTTGGCATAAAAAATATAAAACAAAAAAGCAGCTAACACATGCCTTGAACGCATCAGATGCTCCACCGCCTTCTAACGATGTGTGTGGTTCGCTCAAGCGGTTATAATCGTGATTCCACCATCTCTTTTGATTAATCTTCGCATCCATTCAAGGAGAACAGGAAACTTATCTCCCACAATGAAAGGTAGTTCAGTTCCCGACTCCCTGGCCTGAACTTTCCTTTCTTCATTCCCAGCCGATAAGCACAAGTCAAATAGCTTTCCCAGTTTTTTTAAGAGCATTCCCTCCAAGTCCAGAGGTTGGCCTCATCAGTTTACGGAGAATGGCTGCTTCTTGGAATCTAATGAAATAAAACCAATGCGCTGATATGGATGCATTATCCATTGATGAAGTGAGTTGTCCAAACTTTTGAAGTGGTGTTAATTACAAGTAATTTGAAGGGAGTGGAAATCATTTTCAATTTCATTAATTTAACAATTAAGAACTTCGTTTTCCTGGGAAGTTTCATTTGTCGATGAATTTAATGGGATGTGACTTTTAGATATTAGACTAGGATTAAAAAATTTACTCTTTTTGTAAAAAAAAAAAATTGATGTTGTCTTATTTTTTATCATCTTTTTTTTTTATTTTTTTTTGTTTAATTCTCTATTTTTTACTTATTTTTCTTATTTTTTTCGGTTTGATTTTATTGGGTTAGCTCTTAATAATTTTTTTATATTTCATCCCATCATTCTTAAATCTATAATTCTATCATATTAAAAATAATTTTCAATTTCATCCCTTATGATTTTTTAATCTTTCAAGTTTGCTTCTAATTTTTTTAATTATAATTTTTTTTTTGCAATAATTTTTTAGAAGCCTAAAACAATTCAGGTTTGATAATATAGAAGAATAGATTCCCACGATATCATGACTAACTAACTAGTTGTATTGACAATATTTTGATTTTTAATTATAGTAGAGAGAATGCATAAAAGAAAATAAAATTAACCATGATCATAATTAATCCATTACTTATTATTTGTCAATTGCATAGTGAAATAGCATGATATTGATTGATGGGTACAGATAATATATATATATATATATATATATAGTAGTGGATAACATAAATATAGCAAATATTACTTTAAAGCTGAGCAATATTTGACTAATTAATTACCTCACAAGAGTCCACAATTTCAAGTGATGCCGGGGCTGCCATTGCTGGTATGCTGTGATAGAAGCAGTCCTTGCGCAATTTCTTTGGGGGAAATTGCGAGAAGGGAATAAATATTATGAAATTGGAAATGTCAATCACTATGTACGTATATATATATGTGTGTGTGTGTGTGTGTGTGTGTGTGTGTGTGTGTGGTACTTAAATTTAAGTTCGAGTTGTAATTGTTTTTGACAAAAAAACTAATTTCTAATTCCTTGGAAGCAAAAGAAAGCATAGATATACCTTTATTGAATAACCCTTTGAAAGAGTCAGATTATTCTGATCAGATCTGATGCCAAAGGATTTTTTGAGCTTCTTGTAATCATCCTCATATGGAACAGCTATCTAAAAAAACCATGGTAGAAACATAAATTTTCTACCAATCAAATTTCGCTACGTGTTATTTTATTTTTTTGAAAAAAAGAATAAAATAAAATTGAAATATATGACATGGAAAATAAATGAGCCTTCATATATTTCTTGGCCAATAAAAGATTGACACTTGAGATGAGATATTCAAGATATCTTGTCATAAATGCAAGATCCCGTCGAGATATCTTGTCATAAATACAAGATCTCATCAATAAATATCAACCAATAAAATTATGTCATGTGGCATTGAAAAAAGACCTGAGAGCCCCTACAGATTTCTATAAATAGAGTGCCTTAACCTAGAGAAAAGAAAGATGAGGATTCTTTAAGATACAAATTTCTTTCAAGACAAGTTCTTCAAGCAAGGGAGCTCTCTCTTCAAGCAAGAAAGCTCTCTCAAAAGTTCTCAAACCTCCTTCATTTACGCTTGAAGTCTACAAAGAACAAAACTTTGTTGGATCAAGCCTAAACGTCCCATAAGAGTTCTTCAACAACAATTTGAAAACATATCAAAGATACTCTTCAAAGCATCAAAGCACCACATCTCGCTAAGCTCTGTTGGATCAAGCTAAAACACCCCATAAGAGTTCTTCAACAACACTTTGAAGACAAATCAAAGGTACTCTTCAAAGCATCAAATCACCATATCTCGCTTCGCAATACACGCCTAAATTCGTGTTCTTGCAAAGCACAAATCCTAGGTTGATTTGTCAAATAAATCAAATCACCAAACATCAAATCCAAGGGAAGAATCAGAGGATTGTCCTGTTCTTTTTGAAAGAATATATTACATAGAGATTGTACCCGGTCATATATTTAATAAAATCATATATTTGAACACGAGTGCTTGTTTTAATTTCAGGTGCTCAAAATCATGTCTACAAACATCATTTTAATAATTAAGAATTAGAAATTAAAACATGAACATAAATTAAATTTGCCTGCCTATACAATCAATTTAAACAAATTACTGTCAAATTGAAGCAAGTGACAACCTGTGCCTATTGGCCCAGTAGACAACATCAACAATACCTGTATTCCCCTCTGAAAGAGATTTAAAACAACAGCGTAGGCAACCTTAGAGAGATTGCCTGTATGAAGTACCTGTGTTGTTCCTTTTGGTATACTGTCTTTTTGTTGCCTTTCTTTATTTCTCATCTTTCCCAATTATACTTCCACATTTCCTTCCTTCAATATCCCACATTTACTTTGAATCCTGAAAAGCCAACATGAAAAATTACTCATTATCCCTCGCTCAATTTCCTTTGTTCCATTTTGTTTCTCTTGTATTTTCTTACAACAATTTCATCATCCTTCTCCTCAGATTTTTTCTCTTCTATTCATTTGTGTACTCATCACCAAGCTCTTTCTCTGCTTCAATTCAAACAATCTTTTTTCCATTCAGAGTTCTCCTTTTTGGTTTGCTAGAAATTACCAATATGATCAATATCCCAAGACAGAGTCATGGAAAGAGGGTACAGACTGCTGCTTGTGGGATGGGATCACTTGTGACATGAAAACCGGGCAAGTGACTGAACTGGACCTTGTTGATTTTTCTTTTCTTATGCAGGAAACATTCCCTTTTGTTTTTTGAGAATAAAGAAGTCAGAGAGAATGAGAAGATTGTATTTCTTGTTGTATTAAAAACTGAGTCTAAAACCTGCTCATATACATGACACATACTGTCAAAACACAGTTCCTAAACTTTAGGATACAGTACTCATCTCCTACCGTTCATTATCATTGGAGGCTACGATTCTTGCACCTAGGCAAGAATCGGTTACAACAGAAAAGGCATAATTTAGGCAACTGTAGGAATTTTCCTGTAACAGAAAAGTTCTTCATTTCTCCATTCTTCTCGTCATAACCTGCAGGAATATCTTCTGAGGTTTGGATTGATTCCAGTAACCAGCTTAATTTCCAACAGCCTCTCCTAAGCTGTTTACTGGCTTAACTCCAAGTTTGAGCCTTAATTGCTAGAATCTGTCTATAAGCAATGCTTTAGTAAAAATGTCTATGAGTTGTTCTTCACTTCTGCAGAATTTCATGTTGATCAGTCCCTCTTGCAAAGCTTCCCTGATGAAGTGATACCTTCTATTTATGTGTCTTGTTCTTTGATGAAAAAACTGGATTTTTAGCCATCGAAATTGCTGAAATATTGTCACAGAACAAGGGTGTTGCCTCAGTTTGCATTTCACCAAAATCATCAAGAACAAATCTTAACCACATAGCCTGTTTTGTTGCTTCAGATGTTGAGATATACTCAGCTTCTGCTATTGACAGTGCCACTATGTTCACAGAGGCCCAAGAAAATGCTCCACTTCCAAAACTAAATACATAACCAGAAATACTCCTGCTATCATCTTCACTTTCTGCCCAATCTGCATCACAGAATCCAATAAGAGTTGCTGACTGATCTCTCACATATACAATGTCATAGCTAAGGGTTCCTTGTACATATCTTAGAACCCTTCTTACGACTATCATATGTCTTTTTGTAGGGCAATTCATGAACCTTGACAACAAACTAGCAGCATATATTAGATCAGGTCTAGTTGTAGTTAAATATAGTAGACTTCCTGCTATTTTCCAGTAAAGTCCTTCATCAGCTAACTCACTTCCATCCACCTTTTTTAATTTCTCACCAGTAGACACAGAAATTGAGACTAGTTTGTAGTCTTCAAGCCCAAACTTTATCAGCAAGGATTTGGCATACTTGCTTTGATGAACAAATATTGCTTGATCAGTTTGCAGTATTCCCATACCCAGAAAATGATGAAGAAGTCCAAGATCTAACATCTCATATCTCTGCATCATTTCCTTTTTGAACTCAATAAGCATCCTCTCACTACTGTCAGTATAACCAATGTCATCAACATAGATTGAGATAATAATCAAATCTCTTTCACAGTCACACCTGGTATACAGAGTAGCTTCACTTGTGCTTCTCTTGAAGTTACACATGGAGATGTATTTGTCAATCTCATTGTACCAAGCTCTAGGAGCCTGCTTAAGTTCATATAAAGCTTTTCTTAATTAACTTGTAGATCTTGTGCCCTGCATTCTTCACCTCAAAACCTTTAGGCTGTTCAACATACACTTCTTCATCAAGCACACCATTTAAAAATATTGACTTAACATCCAACTGAAACAACTTCCAACCCTTTTGTGCCACAAGTGCAATAAGAGTTCAATTTATGTCTAACCTTGCTACTAGTGCAAAGGTTTCATTGTAGTCAATCCCAAGTTTCTGTGCATATCCTTTCGCTACAAGTCTGACTTTATGTTTTTGAATTGTTCCATCCAAGTTCAGCTTGGTCTTAAACACCCATTTCACACCTATAACTGGTTTATCAATAGGTCTCTCCACCAATTCTCAAGTATTATTCTTCTTTATCATTTCCAACTCTGCATTCATAGCTTATTGCCAAGCTATATCTCCAGCTGCTTCTTGATAATTCTCTGGTTCTATGATGCACATGTGACACCTTGCATATATATCTTCAAGGGTTTCTAATTTGCTTGGAGTGGAAATAGGTGTGGAATTTTGACTGCTACCACCAGTGACATTCTCAATTAACTCTCCAACTGTGGAGTTAAGATGAGAACTTCCAGCATTGTCAAACTAAGTTGCATCAGTTTGTTCTTCATTGTTATCACCGTCAACTTCATCGCCTTCAAGGTTGAGAGGTATTGGTAAAGTGTTCGTTTGATTTCTTTCCCAATTCCATGACTTGTCCTCACTAAAAATCACACTTCTTGAAAGCACAATTTTCTCAGATTTCAAATCATACACTTTATACCCCTTTTTCACAGCTTTCATATCCCACAAAGACTCCCTTTCCAGCCTTGTCATCAAATTTTTGCCTTAAGGATGATGGAACATGAGTGTAACAAATGCAACTGAAAACTTTTAGATGCTTGACTCCTGGCTTTCTACCCGTGAATGCTTCAAATGGTGTTTTTCCTGTCACAGCTGTTGTTAAACATCTATTTTGAAGATACATAGTTGTACTCACAGCTTCTGCCCAAAAGGTCACTGGTATTTCTTTCTCAGTCATCATGGATCTCGCCATCTCATAGATTGTTGTGTTTCTTCTTTCAACAACTCCATTCTGTTAAGGAGAGTAGGCAATGGTCAATTGCCTCTCCATTCCCATGCTTATATAGAAATCTTGAAACTCATGTGAGGTATATTCACCACCTCTATCTCTTCTTAGCTTCTTCAAACTATATCCACTTTGCAATTCAACAAGAGCTTTGAAGTTCTTGAACACATTAAAAGTATCATATTTATTTTTGAGAAAGTATACCCAACACATTCTTGAGAAATCATCAATGAATGTGATAAAGTACCTATTCCCCCCAATTGATTCATTTTGCATTGGTCCACACAGGCCTGTGTGCATTAGTTCCAGTGGATAGCTTACTCTTCACGCCTCCTCTTTATCAAACTTCTCCCTGTGATGTTTTCCTGAGACACAGCCTTCACACACATCCTTCAATTCTGTTAACACAAGTAGTCCACACACCATTTCCATCTGTTGCATCTTTTTCATGCTAGCAAAATTCAAATGTCCCAGTCTTCTATGCCAGATCTAGGAGTCTTCAATCACTGAGGCTTTCCTTGCTGTAGGTGTCATAGATTCAAGTGAAAAGGGAAAACATTGATTTCCTCCCATGACCACTATTGCTATAACATTGTTGAGGCTTTCATCATCGAATATCACTGCTTTGTTACCTCTAAATAGAATATAATAACCATGCTCCATCATTTGGCCTACACTCAATAGATTCTCATCCAGACCTGGAACCAGTAGCACTTCATTTATATATCTTTTCCCATGTTGTTCTACCACCAAAGTGCCTTTTCTAGTTGCTTGTACAAGATCTCCGGAGCCCATTTTAACTTTACAAGTCACGGTTCTGTCAATGTTTATTAGCCCAAATTCTTGAGATGTCATGTGGTTGCTGCAAGCACTATCCACAAACCATACACTTCTATCTTGCAAACTTACAGAGTGACAAGCATAGAACATAGTTCATGTGACTACTTCTTCTTCCTTTGCATAGTTGGCTAGTTGTTTGTGACTATAACTGTCACAATCCTTTGCAATATGACCAAACCGATTGCATTTTCCACATCTTGGTTTTTCTTTGTGTCTGCATACACCAAAATGGTACTTCTGACAAACTTAACAATGTGGCTTCACACTTCCTTGACCGCTTCCTCCAGCACTATTATTCCAGCTTGGGCTATTATAGTTGTTCTGGTTTCTACTTTGAGGCCAATTTGATCCCCTCCTGTCTTGTCCTTGTCACTTTTGATTTGGTCTTCCCTGTGAGCCCTTATGAGTACCATAGACATGTATCCAACCTTGAGGCTACTAAAAGCTTTCTCAATTCCTGTGACTTTATCTCTTTCATCATGCATGTCCTCCCTCTTATCATAGACTTTGACAGACGCTATGACCTCTTCTACTATAAAAACATCAAGATCTCAAGTTTCTTCAATAATAAACACAATGGACTTATATCTTTTACTTAGACTCATCAAAAGTTTTTGCACAATTCTTCTTTCAGTCACATCCTCACCAAGAGATTTCATATTATTCACAGTTCCAAAAAACTTAGCCAAATAGCTATCTAAGCTTTCATTATCTATCATTATCATATATTCAAAATCTGCTCTAATTGCTTGAAGTTTTACTGCTATTACCTTTTTATCTCCTCTAAACTCTCTCCTCAAGACATTCCAAGCTCCTTTTGCAGTCTTTTCATTTCTGATGTGAGGGAAGAGCTCATCGGTTAATGCTCCTTGAATGAGACTTGGCACCTTGGCATTTTTTATTTTGTTTTCTCTGGAGGTAGTGGGTGCTTCCCCTAAAATTTGCTCAGCTTCACTTCGTTCGTCTCCAGAGCCTTGTGCCACCTCAAGAGTTTGCTGAGATTGTACACCGGCCTCTACTACATCCCATAGATCATATGCTATGAGGATAGTCTTCATCTTTACAGCCCAAAAATCATAGTTTGTGTCATTAACTGTGGAGTTCGTAAATCTCCTCCTATAGAACCTGATCCCACCATTTTCTAAGTGAATTTTTTCTGAAAAACAACTCTTTCACAGCTCACGCCCCTCTCTTGAATCAGTACTAGAGCTCTGATACCAAGTTGATTTTTCTTTTCTTATGCAGGAAACATTCCCTTTTGTTTTTTGAGAATAAAGAAGTCAGAGAGAATGAGAAGATTGTATTTCTTGTTGTATTAAAAACTGAGCCTAAAACCTGCTCATATACATGACACATACTGCCAAAACACAGTTCCTAAACTTTAGGATACAGTACTCATCTCCTACCGTTCATTATCATTGGAGGCTACGATTCTTGCACCTAGGCAAGAATCGGTTACAACAGAAAAGGCATAATTTAGGCAACTGTAGGAATTTTCCTGTAACAGAAAAGTTCTTCATTTCTCCATTCTTCTCGTCATAACCTGCAGGAATATCTTCTGAGGTTTGGATTGATTCCAGTAACCTGCGCTAGCTTAATTTCCAACAGACCTCTCTTTCAGCATGCTTCACGGAACCCTGCATTCCAATAATTCTCTCTTCTCTCTTCATCGTCTTCAAAAGCTCGTCCTCTCTTACAACGATTTCAACTTCTCCAATATCTCTTCTCAATTTGGCCAGTTTTCCAATTTGATGCATCTTAACCTAACTCATTCAAATTTTGCAGTTAACCTAACTCATTCAAATTTTGCAGGCCAAGTTCCATCGGAAATCTCTCATCTCTCCAAATTGGTTTCACTTGATATCTCAAACAAACATCTAAGTCTAGAAACAATCTCTTTTGACAAGATTGTTCAAAACCTAACCAAGCTAAGAGTACTCTATTTGGATTATATAGATATGTCTTTGGTTGCACCTAATTCCTTGACAAATTTGTCCTCTTCCTTGACATTGCTTTCACTTGTGGGTTGCGGATTGCAAGGGGAGTTCCCACGTAACATCTTTCCTCTACCAAACCTAGACTCCCTCATTTTGGCAGACAACGAAGGCCTCACTGGCTCTTTTCCTTCCTCCAATGTGAGTAATGTCCTCTGGCAGTTGGTCCTTTCTGATACAAGAAAATGACTTCATCAGTAAGCTCAAGTCGTTAGAATACATATGGCTTCGCAATTGTGACATTCGAAGGACAAATGTAGCTCTACTTGGTAATCTCACACATAATAATTTGAGCGGTGAAATCCCATCATCATTTGAAAACCTTTCAAATCTAGAGAGTCTATATTTATTTAGTAACTTATTCAATGGGACAATACCATCCTTTTTGTTTGCTCTTCCTTCTTTAGGTTATTTGGACCTTCATAACAATCATTTCATAGGCCATATAAGTGAATTCCAATATAATTCGTTGGAATACCTTGATTTGAGCAATAATCACTTCCATGGTCCAGTCCCAAGCTCAATTTTCAACCAAGAGTATTTGGAAGTCCTTATTCTTGCGTCCAACAATAAATTGACAGGTGAGATTTCTTATTCTATATGCAAGCTGAAATACCTTGAAATCCTTGACTTGTCCAACAACAGTCTGAGTGGTTCTATTCCACAATGTTTGAGCAACTTCAGCAACACTCTCTCAATTTTGCATCTAGGCATGAACAATCTTCAAGGCACTATCTCTTTAGCATTCTCAGAGGGGAATAGCTTGGGATATCTCAGCCTCAATGACAATGAATTGGAAGGGGAAATACCATCATCTATCATCAATTGCACAATGTTGGAAGTTCTTGATCTTGGCAACAATAAGATTAAGGATACATTCCCCCATCTCCTAGAAAGGCTTCCAAAGTTGCGGATTCTTGTTCTAAAATCCAATAAACTCCAGGGTTTTGTGAAGAATCCGACTACTTATAATTCATTCTCTAAATTACATATTTTTGACATCTCCGGCAATAATTTGAGCGGACCATTACCAACAGGGTTTTTTAATAGTCTTGAAGCAATGATGGCCTCGGATCAAAATATGAGTTACATGACATCAAACAATTACTATGGCTTTGCCGATATTTATGCCTATTCTGTAGAAATGACGTGGAAAGGATTGGAA
>Ga0325403_1000871_pt1 | contig 23538 bp, 13 predicted proteins | sample PopdelMetagenome_19_FD_205665 | JGI IMG/M metagenome (GOLD analysis project Ga0325403, IMG submission 205665) | Populus deltoides microbial communities from Bellville, Georgia, United States - Xylem-PdKOR-R4 | ecosystem: Host-associated > Plants > Phyllosphere > Stem > Wood/Secondary xylem... | reverse complement strand
GGGAGATATGTGAGCTTACATGGAGACGTACATTTGTTGAATCTAGGGCTAATAAATCCTCAAGTACTCTCCTAAATCCCTACATACAATATTAAAAACCTTTTCTTCTACAACAATATTAAAAAAGTTTAATCTCAAATAATTAAATTATAAATATTTAACAAACTTGTTAAGAATGTGGAGGCCGTAATGTTGGATGATGGGCTTTAGGGCACACTAGGCAATTATTGTGGCACTAAGCAAATGGGGGTTACGTGGATAGATCTCTAAGGAGTTTAAGAAAATAATTAAGAGGTGTGATTAGCTTATGGGTGTCCCAAGAGACTAAACATGACAGCTAATTAGGTTCCTTGTGGAAAAAAGATAAGATGGATCATACCTTTTCAATAATATTAATATAGTTTTCTTTGGAGCTGTTGACCTTACATTTATTTTTTTAATTCAACTTGTCCAAGATATTAAAGCTGTAAAAGAATCTACGTTGAAGTAATAAAAGGTTTTTTTTTTTAGTAAATCAATGAAAATATTATAAGGCTCTTTTTTAAAATAAATTTAAAATTCAGCTGATTATTGTTTTTTTTTATTCAGGTTGGGGACAATCACTCAATTGCAAACCATTAAACCAATGAGGAGTTTTTTTTTTTTTTATTCAAACCCAAAAGAAAATCAGATGGGTTAGATCTAACATTCCATATTATAAACTTATTGACTTTTTTATTTTATTTTTTTAAAAAAAACGTTTAGGGCATTCATGAATTACTTTTAAGATTTTCTTATCACATAATAAGAAAGTCATTTGTATATAAGTATTTGATTATTGTTTTTAAGACAGAAAAAACAAAAATAATGAAAATATAAATATATTTGATTAAACATGTAGAAATATAAAATAAATATGTGATAGTTTTGAAATAAATTTTTGTACTTTAAAAATACATAAAGATATATCTATTATATGTTTACCTTCTTTGTCTTTTCAGTTCTAAAATATTAATCAAATACTACATAAATAAATGCTATTTAAATGAATGAATATATGAAAAAAAATTCATTTTAAGGTCATTGTATTAAATTATTAGCATTCATAGTTGAAAGAAAATCATTTCCCACTTGATTCCAGTACCATTCAACAATAAAAACAATATATATATATATATATATATATATATATATAAGGCATGAACAACTCCAAACTCTAGATACCCAGAAAGGGGGGAAAAGAAGATAGAAAAAAGCATCGTTATAGGGAGAAGTGCTAATTGGAAAATGTTATCTTCTGATAAATTGAAAGACAACTGTTCACCATTGACTCTGTCTTTGTATTTGGTGGAATTTTCCTTGGCAGCAAATACAAAATCCTTTAAAAGGTTTTTCTCTCGTCTCCCGTTTACTTTTCAATGCCCAAAAATCAACTCTTAGACTCCAAATTTCATCTTGCATGTCAACAGAGCACCACCTCTCTTCTTCTAAAGAGGCGTAGCGTGGTGGCAAAAAGTTTAAGATCTGTACAATAGGTCTTGAGTTCAAGTCAGGACATGCATCTCTTGTAAAAGCCTGAGACAGCTAAAATTTTACTTCCTCACTTGAGCCCACAAAATACACATTCTGGAAGGTGAGGCTTTCTCGAATAAAAAAAAAAAAAAACACCAACTCTCTCTCTGTATATAAAGCATGGAGATCGACCGTTCTACTTCTAGAAATTAACAATACTTTTTTTAAGAAATTGAGTAACAATACATTGTTTTTACAGGAAAAGAAGAGGAAACGGCGAGTCTCTATGCCAGATAATTCCTCAATAAAAGCATATCATTTCCCATGAGTTAGAACAGAATTCCAAACAGAGAGAAAGAACTTGAAGCAAATGACTATTTTATAACCAAACAATAGTAAAAATTAAAATATTTGTTTTATTTATCTATTTACTTACTCCGAGATCCTTCGAATCATGAACACAAGCTTAGCATTTGAAAATTTGTTCATCGATCATAAGATAACATGACAGATAATTTTTTTTTCATAGGGTAATTAAGTTTTAAAAAATGATTGAATATTTAATATATAGTGTGAACACATAATTGTGGCTCACGAGCCATGTTACAAAGTTTCAAGAGAAAAATAAACAACGAATCCTATTTTATTTTGCATGATTTGTTCGAGCATTTAATTAAGTATGTTTAGGTCAACAGCAGACCCTCTCCACGTGAAGAAATGTGTCATCTGTGTGGGAGCCCTTATCAAATGTCAAATGAGCCAATAATAATTGCCAAAAAAAAAATTATATCGTTATTAATTAGTAAACATCTAAAATTAATTGCTTCACTTTATTTTGTAGATTATTAGTAAATTGATGAAGGTTTGAATCTTAAAATGATATAAAAAATTATTTTTAAAATCGTTAAATTGATTTATTTTTCCTGAAATTTTAATTATGGACTAAGTGAATTAACCTCAGTTGAACTGAGTTAATTAAAAAAAATATTATTTTTAGATTTTTTTAAAAAATAAGTAAAATAAAATTGTTTTGAAATTTTTTAAGCAAAAAATCATTAAAAATCTTGACCGAGTAGACTTGTACAATCAACCTAGCAAACTACTTTCTAGATTAATTTAAAATACAGCTCATACGGGCAAGTCCAATACCACTTCTTAAAACTAGATCCAAGAATGATTTAGTGAAAGTGTACGAGAATAATTTAAAAATACTTTTATTAATGCAAAAAAAAAAAAAGAAAAAGAAAAAGAAAAGGAAAAGGAGAATGCTTACAAGGACCGTTCCATACCCATTATTAAATTATCTTTGTTAGCGGCAGAGTATTTCTTAGAAACAGTCAGATCGATCAAATCAATGTGAGACCTTTCCTTTTCCGTTCCTACATAGTTGAAAATTAAATAATTTGAACAAAACTATGCATTGCAATTAAATAGAGCTTAGTTTGACCCTTTTGGCAGATGCAACCTAGCCTGCAACAAAATGGCATGTAAAATTGGAAATTAAATTATTACTCCTTTTTTTTCTATTTTTTAATTCATTTATTTGCTGTAGGGCAATAAAAACATGGCAAACAATTAATAAGGATTTTATTTTCTATTTTTTTAGAAAATATTAATTTTTTTATATGTATTTTGATCACAGCAAGCAAGATCCTTCCATTTAGGGTAGTTGTTTGATTCAATGGTAACAGTTCTGAAACCATCAATACAAGGAATTAGGTAAGAATGTCAATATCTCTAAATCGCATCATAATTATAATAAGAATTAAAAAAAAAGGACCAATTCCCAAAAGGTGGATAAGGACTCATAAAAATCCAAAAAAAAAAAAAACAGAGAAAAGAGAGAGAATGAAATAATAGAAGGATTAAGATTAGATCCTAAATCATGGCCCTAGTGTTCTATTATAATTGTGTAATTAATTGAAATTTCCACTAATAAATTATAATTTATAGTTTATTGCTGTGTTATTTTTTTTTCTTTGAAACTTTGAATTGTTCCAACTATGCCTCCCTACACCTAAATATCTATGAAAATTTCAACAAATCAATAAGAAATTGAAAAGTCAATCTCTTGTACTAAAGCAAAGAAAAAAAACATTGACCCCATAATTATTATTTTTATTTTATAATGAATGATATCTTAAATTAGTTTTAAGCCTACCTCGAAACACAAAATCTTACCTCTTATACCAATAATATATTTTTTTAATTGAGAAAATAGATGTACACACCAAGAGTTTTAATTTTTTTTTTACACTTATAAACATGTCAAAACCAAAGCTTAATATATATATATATACACACACACACACGCATCTATGAGTATGGTCAATTAAAATTACAAGGGTGTTTAAGTCATTTCACATCCTTAATTTTCCAACTCAATTCAAAACACCGGCACCCAGAGATCACTTCCTAACATGCAACAAGACACATTTCCTTTTTTTTTTTTTTTTCTTTTTTCTTTTCCTAATTTATCCATCAAATAATCAAAGCAAGCATGGTCATACTATTAAGAAAACCGTAATGAATCATTAATCAATTTAATTACTACTTAATTAACAAAAATAATCCGCCGGCTTGAATTTCCTACCTGTTTTTCTGTTTGGAACAGAGCCAGCCCCTCCCTAAATAACGACCGGATGATACCACATAGGAAGACTTCTCCATTTTCTTACCATTTTTGGATGTAAGAGGGAGAGAAAAATATATATTAAGACAGAGGGAGAGGGGGAGAGAGAGAGAGCCAGCAAAACAACAGAGAGAAGAAGAAACTCACAACAAAACACAACACACATAAACGGATCATACGAAGACACAGAGACAGACACAAACACTCTCTTACCTCTCGCTATATATGTAAATATAAAGTGTTTTCCTTTCTAGGTTATTGTGTTTTTGTTTTTAATTTTATTTTTGTGGTTCTTGGGTGGCACCAGATCTTGAACAGCCAATAAGGGGAGAAATATTTGATCTTTTTGAATCAAGTTTTTGAATTGATTGAGAGAATTTGAGATCTGGGTTCTTCTCTGTTCAGCTTTATCAGGTGTTGTTATTGTTTTTGGCTCATTCATTGGTTTTTTTAGTTGATGGGGGGGGGGGGGGGTTTGATTCATGTTTGTTGTTTGGGTTTTGAGGGAAAGAATTGAGGAAAAGGAAGTGAAAGGAGAGGAAAGAATGAATCTTTTTTTATGTTTGTTGTGTTTTTGTGGGTTGTGTTGGTATTAAGAATTGTTGTATGGTTGCATGGATCTAAGTGAGTGTTTTAGGCTGGTCAAGTGAATGGCTAATTCAGTATACTTTTGAATTTTATTGCAAGAAAAGATTGCTTCTTTTATTTTCTTGGGAACCAAACAGGGGGTGGGAATTGAAGTGTGAAAATTTTGATATTTAGGAAGGGGAGGGGTTGACTTCAGTGCAATTGAGTGTGCATTTTGGTTTTGGATTTGGAATAAGTCGTGGGTTTTGTGTTTTGCTTTGGAACTGTAAGAGGGAATTGAAGTGTGAAGATTTTGATATTTAAGAATTGTTGTGGATTGGTTTGACTTTTTTCCAGGGGTTTGTTTTTTATATGAATTTATTGGTGAAGCAGGGGATACGGGTTTGGTTTTAGTAGTTGGGCAATTCGAGGACTTTGAATTGTTTGTATCCATCTAGGCTTTTTTATTTTCCTTTTAAGTTTCTTGATCTTGTTTTTTTATTTGATCTTTCGTCATGGTTTGGTTTAATCTTCAATTGTTCAAAAAGCTTTCACCTTTTTTGGCCCAGTTTGTTTGCTTAGAAAAGGTAGGATAAAGATTTTGAGTTTTAGAATTTAGATTTTGTGCTATTAGCAAAGTAAATTCTCAAGTGCCATCTGATTGGAGCTTGATTTGACCATAAAGGTGCCTTCTGACATTATACCCTTTTTCCTTCTAGTTTTTTTCTTCTTACTCTTAGATCCTCACCTGCATTATTTCTTATGTTTGAGAGTTTGTTGTGCGATTTCTTGGCTTGGTTAATGGTTGTGTTGTTATTTCTCTGGCGATGGCATGATTGTGCTGTTTTTCCTTGTTTTGTTTTCCAAGGGCGTGTTTGCAAATAAAATGGTTTTCTCTTTGTTATTGCAAAGCATTGAAGATTCTCTGCCCCATTTGTTAAGAAGCAAACCTATTCCTCTTCTTTTATTTGTTCCTGGGGTTTATACTTGAGTATCAGTTATGCAATCCAAATAGGTGTATTTTAACATGTCGAATATTAATTGATGGATTATGTTACACCAACTAATGATTTCTACTTTCTGACTTCAGATTTTTTGCACTCTATTGGAGATTTTTTTCAATCAATTGGAGAATCCCTTCTTGCTTTCAAATCCTAATTTCTTGTTTGAGAGAGAGTGGTGAAATGTGGCTGTGAGTAAAGTGATGCATCACTGGAAGTTTCTTCTCTGATGTGCTTGTAGTGGATGAAGACATCTCAAGTGTGGCGTCTAGGCATGGGTGATATGCAGATTTTGCCTGTAGCTCGCCACCGCCCTCCTTCGAAGAGGCCAACATGGATTATTGTTTTGGTTTCAATGGTCAGCCTGTTTCTAGTTTGTGCTTATATCTATCCACCGCAAAGCAGGAATGCTTGTTATGTATTTTCTTCAAGAGGATGCCAGGTTCTAACAGATTGGCTTCCACCTGCTCCTACAAGGGAACTTACAGATGAAGAAATTGCTTCTCGTGTTGTGATTAGGGAAATTTTGAGCGCATCTCTTACTCCAACAAAGAACGCTAAAATTGCTTTTATGTTTTTGACTCCTGGCCCCTTACCTTTCGAGAAACTCTGGGACAAATTTTTCTCTGTAAGCTTTGATCTCACCTTATGTTAAATATTCATATCTTTTCTATACATTCTGTTGAATTATTATCAATTATTGCCTTTAAAGTTATTGGATCAAAGAAATCATTTTCTAGTTGTGGCTTATCATTTTTACGAGAATAGATGGAGCTTATGCATGTTCATGTTTCAGACAATCTTCGATAAGTAAACATATTTAAACTATCTACCAATCTTGAATTTATATATAAGGCTTTAACTCTATATTGATTGATGATCGTTAGTTCCCATCTATGTCTTGGATTGGACAGGCTAGAAATTGGCACATTGCATTAGCTAGAAGATTAGTCCCAGTGTTCTAATACAGATAAGATGATTTTGATGAATGTTTAAATGATTTGATAGGAAGGGATGAATGCAACGTTGTTTAAGATAGTTTCATGGGAAAGACTCTTCTTGCATGTCATAGGATAAAAAAACTTAAAAGAATCTTTGGAGGAGAAAAGGTATACATATAGTCATCATTTTCTCTGTATTAGATCTGATAATATGTTTGAAGACGTGAAGCTAGGACTCTGAAATGTAGTACAAACAATCTTGTCTGGAAGCTTATTTTACAGAGATTCATTTCCAGAAGTCCTAGCTGGAAATATGATTTTTATCCCCAAAGAAATTGTAATATCACAAAATTCATTGCATTATTAACTGTTATAACATGCTCCAGTGAAGTTGCAATTGAAAACATTGTCGACATTGTCAAGCTGCATGTTGTTCTGAACTGTAACGGTTGATGTTCCTAAACTAGTAAAGCTTTTTTAGTGATTTATGTGGTCCATAATGCATATACAATAAGTACTACAGGTTTTAGGTGTTGTTTGCACAATTGATTTAGCCAACTCAGATTTCTGTGTGGTTCAGCTATGTACACGATGTCATTGTGCAGTTTAGGTGTTAGGTGATGGGATGTTAATATGCTGTAATCAATGTCAAAACTGCTGATGTTTGCTGACAGATTTCCTTTTTGTTGTATGTTCGGTTAGACCCTAATCTTGTTATAAAAGTACCTGTAGCTGAAACTAATTTATCTTCTCTGCCAGGGTCACGAGGATAGATTCTCTGTTTATGTGCATGCATCCAAGGAAAAACCAGTTCATGTGAGCCGTTACTTTGTTAATCAAGATATACGCAGTGACCAGGTCTGTAAATTTAATGTCAATGTGACGTGCCTTTTTGGATTTTCATATATTTAATCTATTAATGTTTTACTTTGATTTTTCACACTTTTGGATGTATGTTTAAAAGAATATCTTATTGCCTTTCTACTTTTTCCCTATTTGCTGCATTTGTTTCAGGGCTTTGCAGGCCTCTAAGTTTCTTCATTATTTTTTGGTTACACATAGTCTCTTGGTTTCTGGTGCTTGCTCTGCTTTCAAATTAACAGAGTGATTAGTTATTTTTTAGGTCTGGGTTTCCCATTGTTAAGAATAGATGGCTGGCCAATGATTTCTCAAACAAACTTGCCTTGTCAATCACATATGTTGTATCTGGAGCTTGTAAGAAAGGACATGCTAGATGAGTTAATAGGATTTGGCTTCTTTTAATACACCCATTTGGGATTTTCTTTTGGGATGATGCCTTGGTGCTCTTGGAGTCCTGTTCCTTCTATAAGCTGTCCACTTTCCTTTTCCTGATTGACCATTTCCCCTGCTCAGCTGATAATGTCAAATGTCAGCCGTTGAATGATGAATCAGTGGTGACCTGATGCCTTCTTCAATTGTCCCTCTGTTCTGGAGTCAGCACTCTTTAATGATAATGAACCAAAACATCTGCATAAATCTTGTAAAAACTATCATCTGAAGATGTGGAACAAATTTTGACTAATCAATAGTTGTTCTGAGAGTGGGAAAATTTAAACTTTCTGACAGACTATTGGTAAAGGATGGATGTTATCTGCATCAAAATCATCATGGTACTGCAGATATTGATTTCCCAAATCCATGCTTAATCTCCAAAGAGTTGGTAAAACTAGTTAATTTAACCATATATGATGTAGAGATCATGTTAATGCTACCCTTGTAATGAGTAATGGGACACCTGTAGCATGCACTATAAACTATGTGATGAATGGTAGAATTATCTCATGTTATTAGACATACTGAAAGCTATATTTTTAGTGTATGTTCATTGACCGAAAAACAGATCACATATCACTCAAATTACTAAATGAGTTTGGATCTGGTGAACAGCTAATAAATTCTGGCTTGGGGAATTTTTTTGCAGGTGATATGGGGAAAAATTTCGATGATTGATGCAGAGAGACGCCTATTGGCAAATGCTCTTAGAGACCCTGATAACCAACACTTTGTGTTACTTTCTGATAGGTATCACATTATATCTTCCTGTAGCTTTTACCCATTCAATCTTGAAAATGACCTGAATTTGATATAATTTTGACTGCCCTGACTGAATGATCAAATCTCATCTGACATTGCAGTTGTGTGCCATTGTACAAGTTTGACTACATCTACAACTATCTTATGTTTACAAATATAAGCTATGTCGATCGGTAAGTACTGTTCTCATACATGGCGGTGACCTTATGGTACTTGTGTAAGGTTCTCCAGTTGGCTACTATGATTATAGAAATGTTGTTTGTTTGGACTGTCATAGATCAATCACTACTGAAATGGAGTAAAATTGAAGACCTTTATATTTCAAATTGATCCTTTTTTCCCCTTCCTGATGGATGTGCCCTTTTGTTTTCAGCTTTTACGATCCTGGCCCACATGGGAATGGCAGGTATTCAGAGCACATGTTACCTGAAGTTGAGATGAAAGACTTTAGTAAGGGTGCACAGGTATACTTCCTCCAAGCCAATTTGACCATATGGCTATATTTTTTATGGCAACCCTTTTTGTTCTCCCAGGAGCAACTAAAGAAAATAATGCAGTCAATTATTTCATATTTTTCATTATTGGCTGCATGAACATGCAATACCATTAGAAGGCTAGATGTAAATGTCTATTGTAATTCCTACTGGTTATGATCATGCTAAGCTTTTGGCTATTTACCCTTGAACGTGGGTTCTTGATGTAATATCTTACAGTCAGGCATAGAAGCATATTAGTGTGACTTCTAGATATGTTGTCATGTTTACAATGGAGCTTTTGGTGTAGATAGATACGTCAACATAGAACATAGATGCTCGATTCAAATTCTGTCAGTTTATTTTCACAGTTTTTAATGAATGAACTTTTATGCAGTGGTTCTCAATGAAGCGACAACATGCCGTGATGGTTTTGGCTGACAGCCTTTACTATTCAAAATTCCGTGATTACTGCAAGGTATTTTCTCCTGAATTCTGACTTAAGTTATGGTTTTGTAATGGGTGTTTATAATCTGTTCTATATGGGTTTTGCATTATTCCAACAGCCACAGAGTTGCATATATGTATATGATTGTTTTATTTTCTTCATGGTACACGTTGTCTCTTCTGAGTGTAGTGCAAGAATTTGGTTTGCTGAATGCACACTTAGCTCTTGATTCTCACATTGGAATATCAAAACAGTATTTGAGATTTTAGGGAATTTTTCCTTAAAGATCTTAGAGATCTTCCTAAATTTTGTTTGATTCGTCTGACCTCCATCCAGAGAACTTTTTTTTTTTTTTTTTATCATTCACACTTGGTCACTTTGTCATACAACTCTAATATTAGGAATAATAATCAGAATAAAGGATTCTTTATTTGTTCATGATCGCTGCATGCTCTGTTTTTTTTATTTGAAGATTCATTTGTTCTTTCTTTATAATTTCTTAATTATTTGTCCTTTTCTTTCTTTGTTTTATTCCTTTTTTTTTTGTTCTATTCTTGTTTTTTACTTGGATTGCAATTTGAAAACCTATTACAACCAGACTGTCTGCATCCCTTTCACCAACAAAATATTTTGTACGCATTGCATCCAACTAGTGTTTTCCTCCTGGAACCATATCAGATTCCCACAGCAGGGAACAGTATGATGTCATTACTGGATGGTGGGATGATCTTAATAAAAAAATTGTTCGATATTCAATCTCATTCAGCTTAACTTTGAACCCTTCTTCCATGTTTTAAGTTCAAGCAAATGCCACAACAAATTGTCTTTTATCTTGCATTTGTTAACTGTGACCATTTTAAAATGTTTCATGACAACATGCTTGCTTGTGGTACTTTGTACATTGTGGAGTTTCTAAATTTTGTTCTGATTATGATATTGACATGGATTTTTTACATGATTTCAGCCTGGCTTGGAAGGGAAAAATTGCATTGCTGATGAACATTATTTGCCAACCTACTTCCATGTGAGAATCTTCCTCAATATTCCATTAACTTGACCTTCCATATCCTGGTTCCTCATTATGACATTATTTTATATATGTGAATTCAGATGGTTGATCCAGGTGGAATAGCAAACTGGTCAGTAACACATGTTGACTGGTCTGAGAGAAAGTGGCATCCAAAATTGTATAGGTCTCAGGATGTTACTTATGACCTTCTGAGGAATATTACGGTAGGTCTTTCTTCATATTTAAGAGTATCTTTTCGAATAGGTACTGCCATTGGTGTTTTTAGTGAGAGTTTGGTTTATCACTGGCATAGTAGTTTAAAGTTCTTTGTAGATACAGCTGAATGGAAGTGATTGGAGTTTACAAGCATCCATCAAATACCCACCCCTTCATCCCAGATAGCCAATCATTTTAGTAACTATTCCCTCGCTTCCCCTTTGTATGACAATGTAAAACGGTATAATTGGTCATCACAACTTGGATTGGATCATTTACTGGCCTTTATGTAGGTTGGCATGCCAATATGTTTAAAGGTGGACTGGTTGTTCCTGTTATATTTGTAGTTAATTTCTTATGGATGTTTTTTGTTGAACCGTGTTATTCATACGGGACTTGATCGTAACCATATGAATGTTTTTATCTTTACGCAGTCAATCGATTTGAGTATTCATGTGACAAGTGATGAAAAGGTACAATTTTTTCAAGGCTATTTAGGTACTGGATTCTTTCATAAGTTGTTGGTTGACGTCTTTGTTTCTCCGTTCCCTTGTGCTTTTTGTAGAAGGAAGTGCAGGTGCAGCCTTGCCTATGGAATGGTATCACACGACCATGTTACTTGTTTGCGAGGAAATTCCACAAAGAAACTATTGATGATTTGTTGCAGCTTTTCTCGAACTACACAGCACTTTGAGTGAGATAGTTTTAACACTTCAAATTCTTTGGTCGAACCGACTGTTGCTTTCGACCACCCACCATCTTGGTTTCTCTTCGAACCTTCCAAGTTACAAATTTGTAAATGTTGTGTCATCAAGGTGTGAATGTTCAGTTCCTCTAGCACAATTCTTGTGTGCAAGGGCAACTTGGAGAGCAGTTAGGATGACTTTAGATGGGATGGAGGCCAACAGTTAGCTAGTGTTGCCGCCTTCCACAGAAGTGGGTGATTGATTTGTTATCCATTTTTTCCCTTCATTTTGGGCCATTAGTGTTCTCTTTTGCTATAGTGAATTTTGAGGGATTTATTTTAGTGCATTTAATGGTTGGATGTTTTGTAAAAATAAAAAAAATAAAATAAAATTGCGAACTTGCAAAGACAAAACTTTGTACAACTTATTTGAAAATTTGTCAGAAGCTTAAAAACAAAATTCCTTCAATTTGTTTTTTTAAAAAAAGAAGTATAGGAAGTTATATCAGCTTAAAATTCCCAATTTTCCTGCTTTCCATTTGAATTGAAAAGGTGTTTCTTTTCTTCAAAATTCCCAAATTCTAGGACCTCTCACCATGGCTTGTTGAATTTGGATGCCTGTCTTTGTAAATGCTTCTATACGGCATTACATTTGAATAATGCTGTGGTAAAAACCTGAGAGACAACACCTGTCTGCATTTGAATTGATCTTGACGAGGAAGGAGCTGAGTTGCACAGTGAACAGGAGATCCCTCGGCTTTTGAGGGGTCCGATTTGTCTATAGGCTCAATAGGGAGTTGGTAGCATTTCCTCACCTGGACTCCTTTCTCATATTATCAAGAAAAACAAAGCAGTCTGGAATGTCTATTTGCACCCTTCTAATTGGTGACTTTATTGGAAAAAAATCTTTGCACTTGCCATAATTATAAGCCCTGACCTAAAAATCAATATGATCTAAGGTTTGGAACAAGAATGGATAAGTTAACTCAAGGTTTTTTTTTTTTTAAATAAATGTTTGAAATAATAAAGAAAAACCCTAAGATAATATAGTTTTAAAAAATCTCAAAGTTTTTTCAGTGATCTTGTGCAAGCCAGATCCTATATTAGCAGGTCACCAGGTTTCCCTGCCAGATCCTATATTAGCAGACCCAATTAAGCTCTACAAAATTTCATAATGAGCATGAAAAGTTCTTTCTTTCTCTTGGCACTGTGAAGAGCATGCATCATTTCCATCAATAAAGTGTGTGACACAACAATCATAGAATGACACTTAACTAATGTAGCTACCATAACTTGTCAATGATTACACATTAATTTCTTCACTGATGATACATTTTTTTCTTCACGAAGAAAATCTCAAGTACTGGGTGTATAGACACGCCGAGGCATCATGCAAATTCTAGATTGATCATTGACTAGATAGAGCTCCACTTAACCATTACAATTTACAAGCTAGACATTTTAGGCTATAAAAACCAGTCATGTCATAAAAACCAACCATATCATAAAAGCAAGCCATTTCATTATAGGTTATAAAAGTCAACTATGCCATAAACATGTCATGAAAGTAGATCATATCAGTTGCTTTTTATAACTTGCTTTTATAATCTAGAATTGACATAATTTGCTTTGATTACATAAAATAAATAGTGGAATGACAAGTTAGCCACATCTTCAATTATAAGAGAAATAAACTATAATTATGATTAATTTGTTTTTGAATTTTTGTATTTAAATCTTTGGATAACATAAAGGAAAATTTATTAAATTTCTTTGAATGTAGCAATTCAATGCGAGGATGCTTAAAATCATGTAAGGAGGGGTTATTCATATAAAAACTTATTATGATATAAAAAGCAATTATAAAACAAACAAACAAAACTAATATTTTGATTATTTCATGGTTAGAAGAAAATTTCTTATTTATACCTGATCTTTTGCAACTCGGTTTAGTGTTGGTTGAACCAATTTAGTTCAATACTGATTAAATCAATCCACTTTAATTAGTTTTAGATTTTTAAAACCGAAACCAAACATTTTTTTTTTGGGTTTTCTAATATACTAATTTGGTTTTTTCAGTTATAATTTTTTTCTAATTTTCTTGATTTAATCTGTTTTTTCCAGGTTTTTTCCCTTATAAAAATTACAAATCTAGCCCTCTCATACAAAATAAATAATTCATCAAATTAATTAGTGCATATTTGATGCAATACAATTTTTCTATTTATTTCAGAATCCCTATAATGACTATAATATATTGATTACGGTTTATAATGTACATAATCTGATATTGAATGCCGAACTATGATCACAAAAACTATAATTTATATTATCTGATTTGGCCAGGTTTCGGAACTATGATCACAAGAATATATTTCTGATATTGAATGCAGAAGATTACATTCCTGGAAAACCAACACAGAAACATTGCCAGAAGACGCCATGCAGAAAGGCACCACCTTGTTGTGCCAGCAGCCAACTCAGACGCCTAAATATCCAAACTTTGTTGCTAGACACCCCGCTGTGTGGATCGGAATAACATCTCTTGATCCCCTCATGCAATGCATCTTTTTATACGGACTCATCCTAGCTTTGCAGAAGAAACATTGGAGTGTCCCTGCCAATTTTCACAAACCATCACAAGTGTAAGAGCAGAACCCTCTCCGATTCCATCTAGCAATTTTGGACGTTAGAGGCAACACCACCAAGAAAAACCATAAAAAAGGAGGTTACATTACAGCCATAGAAGAAAGCAAGTTATAGAGAGAACCTAAACCCTGCTGATTTTCATCATAAGATGCGAAATGACAAAATTCAAAACCCCAAGCATGTTGGATTGACAGGCACTATGGTCTCCATGGCAATTAGGACAGATAGGGCCAATGAAATAGGAATGATCCCTGCTACGCCTGTATTAAATCCATCTTCAGCTCATGCAAGCGCTGTTGAACCATTCCAGAACACGAAAGTCCAGCCTCCCAGAATCACCTCAACGAAAAGCAATCCCATCAAGACATCCTAAAATAACAAAAAAGAAAACTCTAAATTAACAATCCAAGACCAAAATGAAGGAAAGACAAAACAGAGGAGAATATAAAAACATCAAGAATTTTAAAATTTACCTTAAACAATATGAGATTGCTGAAGCGAGTGATGCTGCTTCATTCATTCAATTTCCTAGCCTCACCATTCCCTGTATCAATGTAAATGGTTCTAGTCAATGTAAATTTGATGCACCAGCTAAAAAAGAAAAGGGAACCAAATCATATCCCAACGATAAAAGTGAATATTTTACTTGTGGATGACACTGTTCAAGTGAAGGTCTTATTATGAAGCCGAATGAATAACCATATGGACAAGATGAAACAGAAATTACAATAAAAAGAAAAAGAGGAGGATGGAGATGTTTAAAATGAGATCATTTTCATCATTGTCAAATTTATTTCTGTTTGGATATGCAAGGAAAAGCATATGAAGAAAAAGAAGTGGAAGGGGGTGCTACGATCCATCTGGATCTTGAAATGGAGGAAAGAATGCTTACATGCTTAGGGAATTTGGTGGAAAAGTATTTACGAACCTACATCCTTGTAAGCAACTTTTAAAAGCACCCAGTAATCATTTCTTCCTTCAAAAATATAAAGTAAATGCTTGCCCATTATGCTTACTAAACCCCTGAAACCACAGTTTCAAGGCCAGAAAAATTAGGCATTTTATTAAACCATAAGACCAATCACAGTCTGTGTCATTTGTCTACTCTGAAGTATTCTCATTTAATATTTCATATACATTGTTTCAGTTGAACTCCTAAATTGCAAGAAGTTGGCTCCTTCAAATGCCTCAAGCCAAAGAAATGGGTTCCTCATGTCATGTTTGGAGGACTATAATACAAGGACGTAGCTGAAAATATAAAAAGCTTACAAATGGGGACATGCAAAACCCAAAATTTAAAACATTTGGTTACCAATAAAAAAATATGTGCTAGTAGGCTGATCTAGTTGAATTTCACAAGATGAATTAGACTTCAACCTTATATAATCTTCTGAGTAACCCAGATGCAACGAGTTCAAAAACACTTTAATGTTGATTTTATTGGAATGCCTTTTATAACAGAAGATAAGACTTATTGATACGACAGGAGGAGAGAAGAAACATAAATATTCAAATCCACTCACGTGGAAAAAAAAAGAAGAAGAAGCAAACCATAAATGGATAGAAGGGAGCCAAACTCAACCTAAACAACCATAAAAGATAATTCATTAAAAATATAAAATAACATGATATGACATCTACACTACAAGACTACTTATATAGCTTTAGATAGTCTTTGGTGCTTGCAAGATTTCTATTTCCTTGACCTCTTGAAACCAATAATCTCATATGTATAGTTTAACTTTCCTAAGATACTATTTCAAAGTTTTGACTCATTTATTCTGAAATCACATATGACCAAGTCAAACCGTTAATTAAAGACACCATCTTATCCACTACATCACATATTTAAATTCTAGCATCATTATTGTGTTAAACTGCTCTTTGCAGGATTATTTATCGTAGACCACAACACTGAATAACATTATCTCAGTTTAAAGACCATAAACAAGCAAAAATTAGTTTGATGTACCTGAAATTTGTAATAGGGAGGTTACATGTTCTGCATGGGAGGAAGAAACTGTGAACTTGGTAGAACCAAACAATGTGTAATCCATTAACAATCTCCATCCAAACTAGCAAGCATCTCCTTTGCTAATATATTAGCCTCCCGTAGCTCCCCTTTCAAGCAGAGTGGTGCGATAAGAGAGTAATAAGAGTCAAAGAAATTACATTGAGAAAACCTCTTCAAATCACCAGGGTTCTCCACCATGTTATCTACTTTATTCACAGATGCCAAATCCAAATCATTTCTTTCACAAGAAGATACAGTGCTGGAAGAAACACTACTAAAACCATTCAACTCTGAAAGTGGCAGCAGTTCTTGAGATTCATGAAAAGGGCCAAACCACTTTTCAACAGGAAAAAACACAGAGCTAACTTCATTAAGTACAGTAACTGCTTCCTTGATACTTCCCTGCTCACATAAAAAGACAAGAATACTTTCTATTGATTCTGTTTCCACCTCTGTGTTGACTCTGTTTATAAGCTCCTTAACAGATTGTGACTGAAGCATTTCTCTTAAAATGCTCCTGGCCTCTTCCATCCTCCCCTTTGCACAAAGGCCTCTTATCAAACGCAGAAAACCCAAGAAATCAGGGGATATACCTTTCCCCTTGTGTTCAAAATAAAATCCTAGAGCCCCTTCCATGTCACCCTTTTGACAAAAACCATAAATCACAGAACTGACAGTAAATTCATCAGGAACAAGGTATTTGATCTCCATATGATCCAGAATCATCAAGGCTTCCTCTAGTTGTCCAAACTTGCAGTAACCGTGAATGAATGAGTTATAGATGCGTGTGGTTCCTTTATAGCCCTTGAGGAGCATCCTCTCAAGTAATTTCTTGGCATCCACCAAATATCCTTCTTTACATAAGTTGTCAATGAGTGTCGCATATGTAATTTCTGAGGGAATCAAGTTGATTTTCTCTAATGAATCGAATAGCCGAAATGCTTCAACAAGACAACCCTGTCGGCACAGTCCGTTTATGACTGAATTATAAGTTATTATGTTAAAAATTACACCCATCTTTTCAACAAAAGCACAGAGATCTAAAGCCTTGACAGGATACCCTCCTTTGCAAAGGCCATCAACAATGATAGAGTAATCAACCACATCCATAACTGGTAGATTATGTTTAGCTCCCATGACAAGTTCATGGGCAGCCAAAAATCTACCATTTTTCATAAGTACTTTTAAAGCACAAACAGGAAAAGTGACAGATGAATCATTCTCCTTCATCTTACTCAGAAAACAAAGTGCACTGTTAATGTCTTTCAGACTGAGGTAATGCAGCAGTATCTTACTTAATTTAGGTTCTGAAATGCCATAGTCTTTCATAAAACTTCCTATTAAGACCTTACTCAGCCATATTTTTCCATCATTAATAAGCCCTTTCAAAATTGAATAGTAAGACGTACATGTAACAATCAACTGATTCTTCCTGAGCACCATGCACACTTCAGTTGCAGCCAGGGGACATTTCTGCTTGCACAGAAAACTGATTGTGTCATTGCATAGAGTGTCATAAATGTCCAATCCCAGATTCTCAATTCTATAAATTAGATTCAGAACTCCCTCCATGCTTTCTGCTTTAGCTATTGCCTTGATTAAAGTCATATAGATGCCCACATCAAAAGTCAAACCTTTCTCACTGAGTTCAACGAATACCTCTGTGGCCACATCCACCATACCATTCTTGCACAGCCCATTAATCATACAATTGTAGCATGCAACTGAAGAAGCTAACGTCTTCCTAAACTCATCAAATATCTCAAGTGCTTCATCAATTCTACTGGATTTACAATATCCATCGATCAATGTACAATAAGTAACTGAATCTGCAACCAAATCCATTTCTTTCATTCCTTTGTACAGTGCATACACATCTTCAAATGCACCAACCATAAAAAGTGCTTTGATAAGTATGTTACACATTACAATATCCATGCAAACTCCAGCTTCTTCCCACCTCCTTTTAATTTCCAAAATCCCTGCACTGTTCTCTTCCTCTGTGTACCCATGTAACAATGTACTGTATGTAACTACATCTCCTTGTATCCTTTTTGAGACTTCATCTGCTTCTAATGTCCTCCCACTCTTGCACAACCCATTGATCAAAGTATTATAAGTAACAATGCTTGGACTAATCCTCTTAAGCTCCATGTCCTGAAGCAACTGAGAAACACGATCAAAGTCTCCTTCCCTACAAAACCCTTCAATCAAAACAGCATAAACGAACTCATCCACTTCCATTCCCATATCTTCAACCATCTTAAATGCTGCAAACGCCTCATCCATTTTTCTTTTCTGGCAAAACCCCATCACAATTGAAGTATAGGTAACCAAATTGGGTCTTGACCCATTTTGAATCATCTTGTCTAGAAAACCAACCGCCTTCTCCACATTCCCTCCCTTGGAAAAACCATCAATGAGTACAGTATAGCTTACCATATCCAGATTTATTCCTTTTTCCACCATTTCCCCATGCTTTCGTAACGCTTCCATTAACATCCCTTCCCTAAAATACCCACAAATCCAATTGCTATAAAAGACAACATCAAATGCCAGTCCTTTCTTCTCCATCCTACAAACCAAATCACAGACCTCACTAACTCTACCTAACATACAAAGTGCACTCACAAGTGTAGTATATGTCACAACATTGGGCCTTAAAGCTCCAACCTTTACAGCATTTTCAAAAAATCCAATAGCAAGTTCTGGCTTTCCTATCCTACAAAACCCATAAATGATTGAACTACAAACAAAATTATTAAAAGGGTATCTAACTTTCTCGTCCTTCATTAACTCTAACACCTCAATTGCTCCACTCATATTTCTTTTATAACTAAAACTATGAATCAGTGAACAAAAAGTAAAAGAAGAAGGCAAAATACCATAATTCCTCAAGCAATCTTTTAGTATCGACAAACCCTTCTCAGGGTCCTTTTTATTGACACTAAAACCTCGAATTAAAGAATCCCAAACGCCAAATCCTGAAACTTTTAAAGATTTCTCCATCTGGGTCTTCATAAAATGCTCTGCTTCTTCAAATTTGTCGAGTTTGAGGAGAGCACAGGTGAAAACTGAATGAGTTTGGCGGTTGCATTTGATCTTGTTTCGATTAATTTGACAGAAAAAGTGAGTGATCAATTCGTATTTGTGGGATTTTGAGAGAAAGTGGAGAAATTGGTTGATGGATTTGAGAGTTGGAGAGAACCCACTTTTGAGTAGAGTTTGTACAGAAGAGGAGGAGGAGGAGGAGGAAGGAGAGAAAGACATGAGTTCTCTTTGCTACTTTGAATTTGGAAAACGTTGTTCTGTGTCATTAAGGATTTTAGGCTCTGAGTAACTCACACAGTCCCCAGGGAATCCTCGAAAGGTTGGTGTCCCAGTCCGAAATATGGAATATTTTTCAAAATAAACTGTCGAGGTTATGGTAAAATAAAACCTCAACTACAAGCTTGATATATTATATCCTTAAAATTTTTTTTTATAAAAATCAAGATTTATTGAGTTTAAAATTTATATTAAAATTATTTTTTTATTTTTAACATTAACTTATTAGAATTATAAAAAAAATAAAAAAAATATTAATTAAATATTTTTTAAATAAAATATAATTTTAAAATCATTTAAAAACAGAAATTACAGCCCTTCTAAATACTTCACTAAATACTCACTTAATAAAATTTGATAATATAAAATAAATTAATTGTTATCTATGTATTTACAATCATTACGCTAATAAACAAAGCAACTATTATTAATCATTGATTAAAATTGTATTTGATATTATAATAATGGTTGGTTTTTGATATTTAAATAATATTTTTTTATTTTTAAAATTTTTTTTGATATTAATATATCAAAACAATTTAAAAATATTTTAAATAAAAAAATTTAAAATTTTAAAAAATAGTGGTCATTTTTGTTCCCAATCAAGTTCTAAAAATATATTTCAAAATACATTTTAAAAGTGTGTTTCTCTTGAAAAAATATCAAATTAATATTTTTATAATATTTTTAAATAATTTTAATATATTGACATCCTAATTAAAAAAATAAAAAAATACTTTTACATATTTTCAAGAAAAAAAAACTATTAAAAATTACCATGCATAAACAATAACACCAAATGCACAGCATCTGCATTTTCTTCTCCTCAGTTTTTCTTGAATATGCAATGTTGATGTGATGCCAAATTATTGCTGAGCCATTTCCACCTGTAACGCATAAAGAATTTGCTTTGATAGTTTGATGGGACTGAAAAAGACTGGTAAGGTTTCTCTGAATCCAAATCTTTTTCTTTTTTTTTTCTGAATCAAAATCTTGAGTGTAATACTAGAGGCTTTCTGCCATAGGCATGTGTGCTTCACCAGGTAAATGGGAAGTCCCGGTATCAAAAAATCCATTGAGCTCTGCTTCCAATTACGAACCTGGCTTCATTAATTAGTAGATAATTTGGCAGTACAAGTAGTATTAACCAATGTAATCTAATCCTTAGGAATAGATTAATCTCTGTCATTAAGCAATAGCTAAGGTGGAAATGCTGTGCCTAGGCTCATATTCTGGTAAGCTTAAAGACAATCCAGCATACGTATTTGTGGAGTTTTATTCCTGGAAGAGAAAAAATCATTTATTAGTCTCATAATTTGAACAGTACAGTGCAAGAATTCATTCTCTGCAGCCAAACACAAAAGGCAAAAGAACAGAAGACAGAAAATATAAGCAGATTTCGATCTTTGTTTGCCCCAGATTCCGATCTTCGATGTTTCTAAAAGAAATAAATTCAGATCAAGATGTACTTTGAAAAGAGGCTGAAGTTGTTGCTTGATTGTGTAATCCTCCCATTGTAGTTCTTCATCCCACCATTTTCTTTGACCTGTAACGATCATTAATCTTGGTGCATTGACAAGGCTCCTAGGAAGAGATTTTACGCTTATACAATGGATAGTATAAACTTCCTCTATTGAGGATAAAGCCAATGCCACAATCTTATCAATGCTGAAAATTTTAGGCAGGCATTTCAAGGGAAAGAACTTCAAACTGGGAAGTTCATAATTGACTATCTCGGTCTCAGTCGCATTCTCTTCGAAGAAATCTTCAAGGTTCTTGCAATTACTGATATAGAGAGTCTCCAGTTTAGGGAGTTGCTTGATCATGCTCCATGAGAAGATATATCTCAGATTATCACGTTTTTCTAGAGACAAGAACTTTAGATTTGCAAAGCTTCTAGGTGACACATGCCCTTCCACTATATTACTCGACCTTAGCAGATCATGAAGTCTCAAATCCTCCAAGTTGGGAAAGATGTCTTCTTCTAATTCCTTCCCCTCTGCAAGAATCTCCATCGCATTACATCCAGAGACAACACATTTTTTTAGGCCCTCCATATTTTGCATGCCAAAATCATATAGATTGTTAATGTCACCATAAGGATCATTTACTAGAAACTCCTGGGAACGACAGAGTACGCTGATGATTGCACCGAGGGCCGTGGGAGAACCACTAGCTCTATATTCCAGTCGTGTGAATGCTGGTTACTGTCTTGTGTATTTGTCAGAAAATTTGAACCTACCGACAGAAAATTGGAAGCTCAACAGCCTTTTCTTTCTTTCCAGGACCAACTCAAGCAAAGAAAACGCTCAAGTTGTTCAACCTTTGGGACTTTGAGCTGTAGTAGTGTTTGAGAGTGTGGAACGCAGTTTGCCTCTTTCATTGTAGCATCTCTATTAGCAACCACCATTCATTATTCATGGGCACTACAATGGCCGAATGCTCCAATGAGGAGACTCTTGATATCAATCCAAGAGGAATTTTCAAAAAATGGTTAGCTGATGATGATACTAACAAACAAATTAGATGAGCCGAGTTACCAACCTCAGGAGGTAAAAAATTGATCCGAGTTTCTTTAATCTGAAGGATTTCAAGTTTCTTCAAAGAACCTACATCAGATGGAAGCATTGCAAGCTCGTAACATTGATTTAGATAGAGCCCTCGAAGATTAATCAAATTTCCAACGGAAGATGGTAGTAATGAGATGCCATTGTTTGACAGGTTTAGAACTCCAAGTCCTGTCATGTACTGAAAGAACATATCAGAAATTATCTCCAAATCCCCATTGCTTTGAAGCAGCAATGTTGACAACACAGCGCAATCTGGAGCTTCGGGTAGACTATTCAATTTGTTAAGTATCTATAATATGCATTTCTTTTCCTTCCATGTATCCTCAATTGGTGGCAATCGATCATCCAAACCGGCTCTTACTAAGAACTTAGTGACACTATCTCCCATGGGCGAAGCAATTCTTAGTGCTAGGTCCCGAAGCACATCATGCATCACATAAAAACCACTCACGCGCATCTCCAACAAAGAGGACTGAACAAGCGTATTCAATATAACAGGCCATTTTTCATAGGCTGCCACAATAGCCCTTGCTTCCCCAGTGAGTCCTGCTGCTCTCCAGCATTCCATCAATTCAACATTATCCACTTTTACACTTTGATCAGTTTTCATCTTGTTGCAAACTATTTGATACCTAGTTGCCAACACCACCTCGCTAACTTTTCCTTGCTTGTTAGGATTAGGGATCTCTACAGGGTCCAAATCTATGTCGTCCCAAACATCATCAAGTAGTAGTAAGACTTCTTGGAATGTAAATATTGAAATATTGTTCTTGAAGATCTCTCCTCTGACTCTCCGCTGCCTAGGACCACTTTCAAGCGGTCTTCCATATCTTTTTAAGCACTGCAAACACTTCCATGCTTTGAAATTGTAACCATTATAACCAATTCGAAGGTTGTCGATATCTCCGGTGAGTTATTCAAAATGTTGTCTTCCCAAAACCACCCATTCCCTAAATGCCTACCTTACGAACGCCTCCATCTCCTATGTATCCCAATAACTTCTGGAAATTACATTCAATCGAAGCCATTTCCATTATATTTGGTAGCTCAAGTGACTCAACAACAGAAGGTGGCGCATCACGAATGAGACTTTCCTGACTTACAGTTCTCCATGAGCTCACGAACACGGACATTTGCCTGAACTACACGCTTGCCCAACCTTCTATATGATACAAAATCAGGACATAAAACAATGAAGCATTTCGTATCTTGTTTGTACTTGTCTTCAATCTCACTGATCTCATTTTCAATCTCCTCCGCCTTATGATTTCAACTCTCACATGCTTTGAGGCCATCTTTCCAACATTATCCCTTCGTTCCTCTGTTAAACCACTCTTCCTGTTGGACAGATCCTCAGCATCTGCTTTCAGTTTTTGTAATTTTTTTCTCGGTTTCCGAACATCATTTATCTGAAGGCCGAATCGAATCCACAAGAGATTTATCATGTCCACTACTACCCC
>Ga0325403_1000869_pt1 | contig 23545 bp, 10 predicted proteins | sample PopdelMetagenome_19_FD_205665 | JGI IMG/M metagenome (GOLD analysis project Ga0325403, IMG submission 205665) | Populus deltoides microbial communities from Bellville, Georgia, United States - Xylem-PdKOR-R4 | ecosystem: Host-associated > Plants > Phyllosphere > Stem > Wood/Secondary xylem... | reverse complement strand
AGACTAAGATGAGATAGTTCACGTAAAAATAAGAATTCTTCCTTCTTTCTTTCATTCAAAGATGCACACGAGACTTGAATAAACAGATTTTTTAACCAAAAAATTATTTTATAGGATTAAAATAAATTGTTTCACCACATTTTATGAATTATTGAATCTAAAATGATTAATGAAGGTTTAAAATGATTTGATAGGTGTTGTATGAGACAAATTTTGAGGGATTTTCCACACTATAAAAGGATTTTGACTTGAATTAAAATCACACGTTATAATTATAACATTTAACCTAACTTGATCAATTAATCTTTTGACTTATTGACGAAAGATATATTATAGTTATAACACTTGACCTGATCAATTAATCTAATGACTTATTAACTCGAGATTTGATTATATATCAAATTATTAAAAAAACTTTTTCTTAATTAAAACTATGTTATTCTAAGTTATTTTTATGAAACAATTAGATACTTAGTTAACTCAATTTAACCTCGAATCAATACCTCAATTTAACCTCGAATCAATACCCTAACCTGCACCTGGGTTTTCTGCCGTATCTATTATGCACTTCTGATTTTTTTGGCAGTTGGCACTAAGAAGCCCTAGCTTTTAGTTGATTACGAACCACCTATAACAGTCAACTGGCTAGGCACCATAGATATTCCAGGAATAAAATTGCACTAAACTAGCTTGAGGTAGGGATCACGATTTTTCCGGTTCATGTTCAGCAGGCTTTTTGAAACAAAAGTGAAAACACAGTTTCTGCAATAATTTGAGCGGATGGGATGCTCCCTTGCTCATAAGAATTGCTTTTACCTTCGAGCGGTTCCTAGATACAGGAGCACATGCTTACACAAGTCTTAGGACTACTGTTTGCTTTCCCACTTGGAACAAAATCTTTTTCAAAGTGTCAAATCTCACACCAGAAAATGCTAATGCCACACTGCTATTCTTGCACAATGCTAGTGGAAACACTGGCACACAAGCATTTTGAGGCATGATAATGGAATTCACGCAAAGGATTCCTCAAGTAAACTATCACTCAATAACTAATGCCCCAATTAGTGGTGTGCTGAGCATGTGCTTTGGGTTCCCATAATAAAGTTTTTTTGTTTTTTGTTTTTTTTTTTGAGAAACAAACATCTTTTCCTTCTAAAGCTGAGGATTGGAATTAAAGTGCCCAAAGCTTTACGCCTGCAACCATTCTTTTTACATGCAAAGCACCATTACATCATACGTGGCTAAAGATAGGAGAGGACAATGCATGCAGTGCAGCAATGGCAACCGGTAAGATCTTAATTTGTAACATTTTTCACGTCAAACTTAGAGTAGAAATCAACTTCAGAATTTGAGAAATAATCCAGCCTAGATCGAGTATGTGATGCTTTATTCCTATACTATCATGCCCAATGCAAGCGACAAGACATTTAGATGGAAGGAACCTAGTTCCCTTGCTGCTCATGAAGTTGGAAAGAATTTGAGAAAATCTTTTTAAAATAAACTTTTTTTCGTCAAATCTTTCAATCTTTCTTTCGTTCTTCTTCGTTTATGGGAGGTATTCTTTCGTAGTTGGATAAACCCCGTTTCCATGAAAACCCCTTTTTACTTCCCTTGTTTTTTTTTTTTTTTTCATGATTAATGACTCGATCTATTCATAGTATTTCTCCAATTTATCCTTATATACATTATCGAGTCAATTTTATCTAGGAATAAATGATAAGTTTCAAATATATTTTTTTATGTAATTATAAAATAATAAAATTGTTTTTTATTAGAAAAAATTATTTAAGCTCAATTCAAAAACAAATCTAGTATAACTTCTTTTCTTATTAATATATTTTCTCAACAAGAATCTTTTTTTTTTTGTCATGGGTTCTTAATTTGATAAAAGAAAGAAATGAAATAAATATAGATAATTTATTTTCATTCAATATTAATAAGCAAATTATTATTAAAAATTTCACATATTGTTCTAATACATAATTATCCATAAACAAATCAATAATAATATCATCGTAAAAAAATTTTAATCTTCTTGAAAACGATATTGTTTTTTATTAGTAGCACACTTTTCTAATAGAAGAGAGCAATAATTAAAATTAAGGCTGGTTACAAATTTAAATATTTTTCAAATCTAAATTCAATTTTCTTATTAACGAATCTTTTGATTATTTTAGTGAAATCATTTTAAATTGTAATCACTATTAAAAAAAAACATTTCATGATTATCAAATCTAGTTTAAAAGAAATACATATCAAATTAATGTGTTCATATTTTGCATGTGATTGAAGGCTTGAAAAAAATAATAAATGAGATAAATCATGTTAAAAATATATTTAAAAACTTTAAAAATAAAATTTTAATTTTAAGCAAATATTCATGGGAAATTTGACAAAAAAATAGATTGAGACTTAATTATGTAATAAAAAAATAGATTCTCGTAAAATCGAGCACCAACGTCATGCTGAAACATTTATTTAGAACTGCGATAACCCTATATAAAACAGATGAAAACCAACTATAAAGATCAATTCCCAATTAACCTAATTTAACTCACCAAACACGTGATCCAGGTCATGAATAATTGTTTTTTTAAAACTATTTTTGTATTTAATTATACAATAACAAAAAAAGGGTGATAAAGGTGGTTACTTGGCACGGGAAGGAAACATTGGTTGTCATTGCTAGGAGGTCTGGTGGAGGAATGGTGGAGGTGTTGGTGGAGAAGCTAGCAGTTGGTGACTGCTGCTTGAGTTGCTGAGGCCGCTACTGGAAGTCTGGAGGCTCTTGGTAGAAATGGTGGTGGCCTTCTAACTGGCAATGCGGCTGGTGAGAATGACTCACGATGCTGGTATAAGAGGAGGAGGATGAAGAGGAAATAGGGCTGGTTGGGCAAACAAATGGTATAAAGGCTATTTTGTTTTGCTCATTTTCCACTCAATTTTCTTACTCCTCAATGCCCGAAATCCACTACTATTTATAGGGGATGGAAAGGGTACATCTTCATTTAAGCGGGAAGGATCTCAATCATTGGCTCAAAGTTGTCATCATGATATGTGAAAATTAAATTGCTAAAAGCTAATCGAGTTGGCCTCTTGGGGCGACGCCATGACGGCTATAGGGGCAATCAACCGACAAGAATTACACTGGAGTGTACTACAATGTCAGATTATCATAAAGGTGTATGATTTGTCCGATTTGGTTAAGAGATGAAGTATTAAATGCTCTAAAAAAATAGTCATCCGAGCAGCCGATTTGGTTGGATAAAATTGGGAGCCTAATCATACCTCTTTGTATAGAAGAATCATTAGTCTTGGATACAATGAGGTATGATTAGGTTCTCAATTTTATCCAAAACTCCAGCTTGATTCTTATATATATATATATATATGAATCCCTCTCAGCTTACTTTTGCCACGTCGCCAGTCTTCTTGTTATTATTTCTTTTGTTTTTTTATTTTTATTTTAAAAGGAAAAAGGGTAAATTTAGGGCAAATAACCCAAAAATGGGTTATAACAAACATAACAAAGATTATTAAATGATGACAAGACATGGATGATTGCTGGAAAAGCTGATCTAATTAGGGTGTCACATTGTCAACAATTTGTGATGGAATTTTGCCATTCAACACTTTGTTTTAGGATCATATCTCATCCTTTTAATGAAATATGTCTTTTCTTTGTCTTTTTGTTATTCTGTAATTAAGAGATGTTTAACATTTTATTTTGACAAAATATTTTGATCAAACTCTAACATACGAAATTAAGGTTAGTCAATCTTGAAAGATTAAGAGTGTCTTGATTACAGAAATGACTTGACGTTCATTAAAATAACATGACAAACAACATAGAGTGACCAAACAAATTTTGAACTCACATATGAATTTGAACCGCACATCATGGAGTTAAGCTTTAGTAGCATGCATAATGATTTATAGTGGATTCGGTAGTTAAGACTCGCAAATCATAGTTCTTTGCAAGTCCAAATTATTATGCTAGATGAGGTTTAAATTTATTGATTCTAACTGACCTTACTTGAAGTAAGAAAAAGATGTCCTTTTTATCCCTTCACTTTTTAAGAATATATCCCTTGAGGTCCCTATTTGAGCTTAAAAAGTTTTTCTTCACAAAAACTCTGACCAGGATCACACCCTACACTATGGGTAAAAGGAAAATATGAGCAAACTGTCAAAATACACATATGGATCAATGAAAGTCAAAATCCAACACTAGGGGGCATTATCATAAAAGGAAAAAGACAAGAAAGAGGAAGTAAAAAAAAATAAATAAAAGAAAGATGTAAAAAAAATAATGGTTTGATGACGCTCTAAGATTGAGGAAAAGATCTTGAAGCAAGACTTTTCATTAAAAAAAAAAGGTTTATCTGAATAAAGTCCATGAGACGATGTCACAAGAGAAAAAAGGTAGAAGAAAAGTGATCCTAGGTCTTTGAAACCCTCAAACACCTTTTAAGCCTATGAAATTCTCTTTCTTTTATAGCCCATAAACCATAACCTGCATTATGTGCTTTTAAAAGCCTTTTTTAATTAAGTAAGCAATTTGAATCGATAAATGACGCTCTTAAAACTTGAAGAGCTTTTCCATAAGGGTCACAAATTCACTACTAGTTATTATGCATGCTAATAAAATAAGTGATGAAAATGAGATAAATTCTCAATGGAACCCCAAGCCTTTACTTCAATTTTCTGTTGTTGAAATCCATAGAAGGACCTCATAACGTACCATCAAATGACATACTCAAAATAAAAGATTAAAATAGACACAAAGAACTATAAAAGAGCTAAACAAATTGTTTTAATCTTACATCGAGTCAATTTCTATTTTCAAATTATAAGACAACCAAATAAGCTTGATTTTCAAAAGTACTTTAAAAAAACTGACATCTCTTTAATTTTATTTTAACAAATAGACATGATCATTAAAATTTACGAGTTAATTCCAGAACAAGAAAGATTTTTGAATAAACGAATATTGATCGAGTTTGCAAAATTCTTAATAGAAATGACATTGACCCTTCTTGATTATCCTTAAAAAGTTAAATAGTCGGGGGCAATACAGTGGACACGAGGAGGGAAAACAAATAATATTAAGATCAGCTAGAAGGTTAAGAAACATAATCAAATGATGATTCAATGAAATCCATTAAAATTATGATTAACATTTGTCAATAACAAATGTCTCTTGATGATAGACAAAAGAATGAGCATGATCAGATCAACTGAAAGCAATGTTGCTCAAGGCAATCTATGATTTAAGAAATTCCAGTAGAGGTTGAGAGTAATGTTATACTTAAGAGGCATCTTCATGTCTAAAATTTTGGTTTACCCTCTAAAATATAGTTATAACTCCTGAAAGATATTATTATATTAATACATTTGGATAAATATTAAAAAGAGGCACGTTATCTAGATTGACTGTGGTACAATCAACTTTAAAGCCCATTGATTCAAGGTGCACTTCACCATATGAATGTGGGTGATATAAAGAACATCATTGATGATGACAATGTTTTTTTTTTTCATGATCTAATTAGACTAGCTGGGAGGAATTCATTGAGAATAGCACTGAGTATACAATGATGAGCCTTTGTTACTTGTTTGGATAACTTAACAGTTTCATGAAGGTTCATGATAACATATGTTTGAAGAGTATGGTTTAACTGAAGGTAACTCTGTGGCTAATTGACAATTTAAGATGAAATCGACTGTAAAAAACCATTTGATGATTATTGGTAAGATGCATACAACTAATCAGAGAGAAGTTCTTGAGAGAATCCAAGAAGTTAATGCTTTGTTAAACTCTTTCATGATAAATCAAGCAACACCACACTTGAGGGCATGATCATGCTTGATAAACGATAAGAGTAATAATCGTTATGGACAATCCATGATGAAGAACTTATATTCGAGTTGAGGATTGAAATATGGCAAACTCAAATGAGTTATTGAATCAGATGACTAAGAAGGTTTGGATAGCAAACAAAGGCACCCTATAAGGATGGAGCATCAAAGATGGGGGCCTATATTTCAAATCAGATAAAGATATATTTCAAACTAGGTAAGGATGCATGCATGTCATCAACCCAAAGCATTGCATATATATATATATATATATATATATATATATATATATATATATATATATATATTCAGGAAGATCCTCATGGAAATCTAGCAAGATCTTGATGAATCAGAGTTGAAAAAGAAAGAACCCTTGAGCAATGATAGCAAGGAATCCAAGTTCAAACCCTGTGATAGAGAAATATCAGTTTTTTTAAACCCTATAATCAGAAGAAAAGTGGGAAGAATCCTACTATTAGAATATTCTCATGAAAAGCAGAAGATCAACTTTGTCATCAAGAAGAATCTTCAGGTCAATTTTGCAATCAGGAAGCACATGGTTCAAACTCTGCGATTGGGAAATGTTAATTTTTTTAAACCCTGCAATCAAGAAGGAAAGTGAGAAGAACCCTACTATTAGAAAATATATTCCCAAGAAAAGAAGAAGATCAACCTTGACATCAGGAAGAATCTTCAGCTCAACCCTGCAATTAGGAAGCATCGAGTTTTCAAATCCCGCGATTGGAAAGTAAGAAATTTTTTTGTTATGGTTAAAGGGAATCGACATATTGAGATTTTAGGTTAGCCGAGATATTTTTCACATTTTGGTTCTCGTTAAAAGGGGTCTCTAGATTAAGATTTCAGGTTGATCGAGCTAAAGTCAAATACCAAGATTTTGGTTAAAGGAGGTCTTTAGATTGAGATTTCAGGTTAACCGAGCTAAAAACAAAGACCAAGGTTTTGGTTAAAGGGAGTCTCTAGATTGAGATTTTAGGTTAACCAAGATAAAAGCAACATTTTAGTTCTGGTTAAAGGACATCTCTATAAGAAGTGTTCACCATTGAAGAGCCAACATGTTATCATTACCACTGCATGTATAATGTCAGAATTAACAATATTTACTAACGTTAGAGTTAGGAATATTAGCACCAAAATGGAAAATAATTTTAAACTCCAATATTCACCTACACAAAAGTCAAGAATATCATTCATTTTCTTTATGTAATACTTACCAACGCTAGAATTGGAAGTGTTTGTAGTTGAATATTTATTTACGCCAGAGTTGAGAATATTATAAACAGATCATCAATAGCATAACACAATAGAGTCTTAGCAATTTAGGGCAAAATCAGAAATGCATTCTACCTCATGTAAGATGTTTTAGGAGTGATAGTATCTTTCATTTAGCATAATTGGTCTAGTACCATAGAATCTTTGTTAACTAGTTAGGGTTCCTAGCTACCATAATACTAGGTAGTGACTTCTTAAACAAGATCTTTCCCCTCTAAGAACAAGATGTCAGATATTTGTTTTTTTCTATTTTTAAAGGTCGTTGCGATGTCGAATGCGACAAACAAAATGAGTTGATATTTGGTAATTGTGTGGTTGATAATTCAAGACTTGAATGTGTTACATAGTTAGTCACGAAGACAATGTTGATAATGATAAATATAAACTTAGACGACATTAAAACAAGGGTGTGTCTCAATAAATATGATGTAAGGTGTCAAAAGTTTTTAATAAGCATATTGATTTCTTTCCTTTACGGAAGTCACGTACTTATGTTTTATTGCTAGCTTTCAATTTTTATAATACTATACTTGTTGTAATGATGAGCAACGGTATTGCTATGTGAGTTTCAGTTGCTACTGAACTTAAGTTGAATGTATTGAGTAATAATGTTAAAAGTTCTTGATTGGCATAATGATTTCTTTCCCTTGTAGAGAACTATGACGTTGGTTTTATAAATAACTAATAACTCTTATAATGTTATATATGTTGCAAGTCTATTTCACGAAATGAACCGGTATTGATTTTATTGTTTCACTATTTATAAATTCATTTGGTACATATTTTATATACTTCAAATAGTTATAATTGTTTTAATAACTTTAAATGATATAATGTTACTTTTAGCATTAGTTATTTAGATCTCGTTTGTTATGTATTTGACTGCGCATATGCATGGAAGGAAAAATAAAGTCAATCCTGGTTTTATTCATGAAATATGGGAATGGTATATGAAATGTTAAAAGAATCACAGGTTGGTGTTATAGCAAGGATCTATCAAACTCTTTGTTCTAGCTACCCTAAACCCCAACCTGTTTGGCACTTGCTACCTATCAAACTCACATCTAGATATGGGAAACTTGTGAGCAAAAACCTGCTAATGCGTGAATGTCTTGGACCACCACGGAAGAATCAGTTTCAATGGTTACAAGGGTAGGACTTGGAGTTTCAACGACCTTCGAATAAAGCTAGTGCTTCTCCTTGCAGCGGCGACCTGCACGATTTCTTGATCGATTCGCCGTCTATAACTATTCCCCTGCTGTTTCGACATGCCACGCCAATTCCTACAGGTTTAGAAAAGCCTGTAAAGGGATGTGTTAAAATTCACCTTGAGATTATTATTTGGGGATGGAGGGACCCAGATTTGAGAGCTCGAAATGTTTTCAGAAAGTGAAGAATGAGAGGGTAAAGGAGTTAATATTGTTAATTCAATTAACTTCATATATATTTTTAATAATGTAATGTAATTGAATTGAATTATTTAATTTAGTATTTTATTACAAATATAAGAATTACAATAGTTTATTAATTGAATTAAAATCATATGTTAAATTTAATTCTATTTCACATTATTTCAAACAAATTGTTAAAAATATGTTTTGCTGACTGTTTTTTTTATTTTTTTTTTCATGTTATTGTTGACCTGTCCTTTTATGATGTCTTGCTATGTTTTTTTTAATATATATATAGATTATTGCAGATGGGCTCCCTCACAAATTCTAGATTTAGGTACTATTTCTAATTTTGGGAATTGAATAAGCATATAGATTGTTTAATTGTGAGGATAATTAAAAATCTTACTTTGATATTAAACTAATTCATAAAAAAAAACAAATTAAAAAAAGAGTGGTGAAAAGCCTATAATTAGAAGAAAATGAGTTAAAAGGAGCCGAAGAATAGAGGAAAATTGGGGGTTGAAATACAAAAAATCTCTAACTTTTTTTTATCAATTCATCATAATATGACTATAATGATAAAAAAATATATATATAAATAGTAAAACTCTAAAATAATTAATTATTTAGTTAAAGGCCTACTATAACAAAACTGAAGCTCAAGATAAAACAATAACAAAACTCAACAAAAAAACTCAAATAATCTAAACCTAAAACATAAATTAAAACCCAATCTCCCAACTAATAAATAAGATTAGGCTATTTTCCATAATTGAAGATCATGCGTGTGTGAACAATATCTTGGGCACAGTATGGTGTCCCTGCCATATATTCGCCGGAGAAGGAAATGAATCAAAGAAGATGTGCTCTAGATCTAAAACCAAAACATGTCACAATGAACAACTAAGTTGTTAAGGAGTTGAAGCAGCATCAGCACATTTGTCACAGAACAACAGTAATATCACCGGTAGCCGGTAGGAAGGGGTGGGATTATGATTTCACCCTATCATATATATAGAAAAGAACTTGGAGAACGTCAGGAAAAGTTCAAACTGTGTTTGTTTTCGGGGTGGATTTCACGTTTGCGGTGAACCACAATTAATAATTGTTGGTTCTGAATAAAGCTGAGTTTTGTGAAGCGGGTCCCATATAAAATTTGAGTTGAAAACGCAGTTCATTGCAGAGCAGTGTATACATGGTTTTTTAGTTGGGGTTCTTAAATATTCTTTAATGTTTGCCCAGGGCCCTGCTCGTCTCCTTTATCGTTTCTAAAGAAAGGCAAAAAATAACCTCATTCTTTCCATGAGAAACCAGTCTGCAGAAACCTCCTACAAGATCTGGATCTATAGAGAAACCAGAGCAACTAGATCTACACAGTATCCTCCAAACTCTTCCATAATCACAACACAAGCCTGCAGAAAAGGCACTGAACACCAACATTTTGTTCAACGTTAATTACATCCACAACGACAACATCAAACTTCTTCCTTATTTCAGTGAGTTCGATACATTTGTTGTTTACTGCCATTAATTACTTCATTTTATTTGTTATGATCATCGATTTGTTGTTGCCATGTTCAAAATCTATCTTTTGCCTAATCTTCTATTGAGCTTATTTTTTTACTGGCTTGCTTCAAGGAACTTACTGTGCATGTAATTGTTGGTTTATTAATTCATGATAGAATGCAATGACTAATTATTATTTTTATGCTTCTGGAATGGGTTCTAGCAATTTGTACTTTTTATACGGTAATTGTTTTTTTTTTTTTTTTTAATTTCTAACATGATTCGTATTAGATCTGAAACTATTTATCATTACTGTTGTTAGTGAATTAGCCATCAAAATGTTGACATTAATATGTCATAATAGTCTCCGTAGAAGTTGAGTATCTTTAGTTTATTGTCATGAAAAATGGTCTTCACCGACAACTGAATTGGTCTTTTCATGCCACTACTAGAGTTGGTTTATCTACACTCCTGCAATGCTCCTCTAACTCACCTAGTGCAAGGGAAAATGATAGTACTTGAGAGATTATGAGTCTGAATGAATGATTAACCTGTAGCACATGACTGAAATTTTAATATAGAATATATAATGAGGTAGCGAGCAATGACTACTTTTTGTTCACCATCACTATCATTTTCATAGGGGTATCATGTTTTTGGTTTTATGTTCTTAAGGCAGTCGGGAATTAGAAGAATAAAGTTTGGTAAATTGCTTACAATGGCTTGGAGAGCTGGCCATTTTAAATTTATTGTACTATAATGCAATTTTTGCCACTTTCTCTTCTCTTTTATGATTGTGTTTGTTTTTGAATTGTATAACAAGAAGTTAAATGACATTATGTGTGCATCTTTGTATTCTTTAAGTTCTTCATACCTTTTGTTTTAACTATATTGTCTCAAACCTTTTCATCTCACACATACTGGATACCATGTTCCTGTTCTGTCAAGCTTTTGGTAACTATACATGTTATTCATTTGTATTGCAATCCAACAGTAACATTCATACTGCTTGCACATTCATCCTAACATATTGTAACTAATTGTATGTTTGTTTTAATCTTTGTAAGAAACATATGGATGGGTCAGAAAGTCACGAAAAAGCTTCTTGGACCAAGAAAATATTAGACACATTTTGCAATATATGCATCAAAGCTATTGAGAAAAGGATAAGGCCTAATACTCATTTCAACAAAGTTGGATGGAAATATATTATTATTGCATTCAAAGAACAAACTGGACATTCGTTCACTAAATCACAACTGAAGAACAAATGGGACAGAATTAAAAAGGACCGGAGGATTTGAAAAAAGCTAATATTTGAAACTGGTGTTGGATGAAGTTCTGAACTTGGTACAATCTCTGCATTTGATGAATGGTGGACAACTAAAATACAAGTCTATTTTTTAGTAACTTACTATATTAAATTGATTTTGTTTTCCTTAAAATCATGCAATCTTAACTTGTATATAACTATATTTTGTTTATCATTGTTATGAAATTAGAGGAGCAAGGAAGTCTAGGCATGTCGGCATAGAGCCAATATTGTGTGCAAAATATGGCACGATGTTTAGTAATATTGTCGCAACTGGACAACATGAATGGGCTTCATCTCAATGAATGACTTCTGAATAAGATCAAGGTGGTGATGGATTGGGAAATTCAAGTAATGTTGACAAAAATCTTGAGGAAGGAAATGGCGATTAGGAGGAGGATGTTATTCCTGATTTTATGGAAGATGTTAGTGGGATAGTGGCTAGTTGTAATGTCCCAAACAGTAGTCGCAACCACAGTAGTGTTAAGAGAAAAGCTACTGAAACCATAGCTGTAACAAGTTTAGCTTTGCATATCTATTGAACAACTACTCCTAAAGATGGAAGAAAGCATGATTTCTGGTTTGTAGAGTGGAGAGTTTGTGTTTCTTCTCTTATGGCTATCACCCCTCTTTTTTTTGTTCTACTGCACTCTCTTTCCCTCTCTCCCTCAATTATATTCTTTGATTGTGCATTCTTTCAATGGTATGTATTTCTAAAACTTGCTTCATATCTTGTGGAGATTACATTCGCATTACATATATACATGAAGATGATAAAGGCATTAGAAATTTTAACCACTTGAACCAGAAAGCCAACCAAAGCATATTATCCTTAGTGAGCCTCTTTTGAGCTTGTTTATTTTTCTTTGTTTTAACCAGGTGTAAAACTGAACTTCTTATATGTTTTCCTTTTCCCCTAGCCAAGCATTAGTAGAGCATATACTTGTGATATCTCATAGAATTATAGTTGGAAATTATGTGAAAAGAAAGAAAAAGTGATGCTTGATGAAAAGATGGGTAAAGTTGCCAAAGGTGAAAAAGAAAAAAGAAAAAAGAAAAAAGAAAAGAAAAGAATAAAAAAAAGTATTCATTTATGTTCATAAGGTTTTATGTTGAAAAAGAAGCATTGATGATTAAAGATGAAAAATTTATGTGCTTTAATCGAATATCTTGTTTGAAATATTATTTTTTTGAATACTCTACTTTTTTTTTGTTTAAACCTTTTCTTTTACTCTCTGTTACCTCACCTTAACCTTAGTCCCATAACATCCGAAAAATAAGATCTTTTGATTCATGCATTGCTTGTAATATGTTAGTAATGGAGATGAGATTGAAGAGCAAGCTTATGGTAGAACATATTCATTGATTGAATTTGAGAGATGTAAACAAAAAAGCCCTAAACACATGAGTGTTGGAGTGTATATCAATGAGAGGACCTATCACTTTGGCATAACATAGATTTCATTTAAATCCTGATGATTAATTGAGTTTCGAAGTTTGCATATAAATAAATTCATGAAAATGTATACTCTTTATCCTTCTTGATTGTATTCTTGTTTATAATGCATATACTCTTGGACATTGATAGGAGATTAAGAGATTGTTCATAGTTGTTTTCAATTTGATTTTATCTATCTTTTTTCGAGGACGAGCAAGAGCTAAGTGTGGGGGTATTTCATGCAACCATATTATTCAATAGTTTAACCCACATTTAACTAGTGTTTTGCCTATGTTATATATATATAATGCATTGATATTCTTTGTTTTATGTTTTGAAGGCACTTTTGGATTAAAGATGCAAAAAGGAGTAAATTGGAGGTAATTGGCAGATTTGATGTTCAGTCAATGTTTTATGCAGAGCGTGAGTTCTAAAGGTCGAAATGAAGTGATTCCAATTTTATTGGATTCCTGACTTAAAGACCTATCAACGCTCCAAATTTCAGCAACAAACGATGTCATATGAAGGATATATGATTTTCAAAGATGACAACTAAATTTAACCAGTAAACAGGTTTCTTGAAAAAACAAATCCAAATTACATCCCGAAGCATCCAAACTGACATCCAAGTTTTTATTTTAGCAATTTAGATCCTCTAGTAAATCAATCCAGAAGGTAAAGGAAGGCAACCACCAACCTCAAACCACCAGCCACCAGCTGTCAATCGCCAGCCACCTTCACACTACCACCATCTATTGATGTTCACATTTGAACTTTGATTTTTCTTACTTACAATTTGTGTATAAATAGGCAGCTAAGTTTATGCTATTAAGAGAGAGAGGGAAAGAGACTGCAGTAGAACAAAAGAAAGAGGGGTGACAGCCATAAGAGAAGAAACACAAACTCTTCCCTCTACAAACCAAAAATCATGTTTTCTTCCATCTTTAGGAGTAGTTGTTCAATAAATATGCAAAGCTAAACTAGTTTTCTTGATTGCAAGGACGTGAAAACCTTCAGATTTTAAGAACTGTGAGATTTATTCTTCTATTTATTTTCAGTTTGTATTATGAATGAGTATGTTTGTTTTCCTATGCATATTTCCTATTATTGTTTATCTTAATTGTTAGAGCGGACTCTAAGTTATTATTGTGAACAATCTATTACTAAGTTTGATAATTGTGGCGGAACTACGTTATTAAACTTAGGGAGAACATTCGATTAAAGCAACACAAGCTGCGGACAGTTTGGTTATTAAGATTAATGAATTTATCTAGATCTTAAGCCTATTATTGGATTAAATCATTAGTGCGGACACTGTGATTTTTTATTGGTTAGGATTAGTTTTACAACGGATTTGTTAACTAATCAACATTAAGAAAAAATAAAAAAATTCAGAATATAAACTGGAGATTCATTTCAAGGATCTGTTCTGATTTTTATAAGTGGATGTGTGCTTGCGACTAAGGTTTGTTTTCTTGATAAATTTCAGTTTTAATTGATTTTGTTTACTAGTTTAATTTCTGTCATAGTTTCAATCATTACAAATCAAATCCCCCCCCCCAATTGCATAATGTATAGCATAAAAATCTGGACTAAATCTTCCTCGTGGGATCAATCCCTTGTTTGCTCTATTTTATCTTGTGTGTTTTAAGCTATGGTAATTAATTTGTGCGACCGCGACATCGTAATAAATTTTAGCGTCGTTGGGCACTGTGATCCCCGGCAATGGTGCCAAAATTTGTTGCGATGTCACGATCGCACAAATTAATTACCCTAGCTTAAAACACACAAGATAGTATAGAGCAAGCAAGGGGTCGATCCCACAAGGAAGGTTTAGTTCAGATTTTTATGCTATACGTTATGCAATTGGGAGGGTTTGATTTGTAATGATTTAAACTATAGCATAAATTAAACTAGCAAACAAAATCAATTAAAACTGAAATTTATCAAGAAAACAAACCTTGATCGCAAGTACACATCCACCTACAGAAATCAGAACCGGTCTTTTAAACAACACTCCAGTTTATATTCTAATTTTTTTTATCTTTTCTTAATGTTGATTAGTTAATAGATTTGCTATAAAACAAATCATAACCAATAAACAATCACAGTGTCCGCACTAATGATTTAATCCAATGGCAGCCTTAAAATCTAGATAAATTCATTAATCTTAACAACCAAGTTGTCCGCAGCTTGTGTTGCTTTAATCGAATGTTCTCCCTAAGTTTTATAACGTAGTTCCGCCATAATTATCAAGTTTAGTTGCTTCACAAGTTTATATACCATAACTTCAGTTTTGATATCAAACTTAGCAATAGATTGTTCACAATAATAACTTAGAGCCCGCTCTAGCAATTAAGATAAACAATTATAGGAAATATGCATAGGAAAACAAGCATACTCATTCATAATACAAACTGAAAATAAATGGAAGAATAAATCTCACAGTTGTTGAAATCTGAAGGTTTTTGCGTCCTTGCAACCAAGAAAACAAGTTTAGCCTTGCATATCTATTGAACAACTACTCCTAAAGATAGAAGAAAGCATGATTTCTAGTTTGTAGAGGGGAGACTTTGTGTTTCTTCTCTTATGGTTGTCACCCCTCTTTCTTTTATTCTATTGCACTCTCTTTTCCTCTCCCACTCAATAGCATAAACTCAGCTGCCTATTTATACACAAATTATAAGTAAGAAAAATCAAAGTTCAAGTGTTAATATCAATAGATAGTGGTAATGTGAAGGCAGCTGGCGGCTGACAGCTGGTGGCTGGTAGCTAGTGGTTGGTGGTTGTCTTCCTTTACCTTTTGGATTAATTTATTAGAGGAGCTAAATTGCTGAACGACAATCAAAACAGTAGAAAAAAGAGGTAAATTTCTATCTTTTCATTTGAGTTTCCTAATTTTACATACGATAATTCCTTAAGTGATGTCATTATTTATAGTTTATTCTTTAAAATTACTATTGTTTGTGTGTTATTTGTCTCATCCTTATTAAATATGTTGTGTGAACCATATGTTAATATAAGTTATATTTTTTTTAACAGCTTGTTAGAGGGAAAACAATGTTATTGTTGTTTACTGCTGTGTTCTTGAAAAGACCGCAATGGCATGATAACTTCACGTTGAATAGAATAGATCGGGCTGTAAATTTTTTATTTTCTGTTATTGGCAAAGTTTATAATGACCTGCTGTTAAGTTCTCTAATGTGAACGCAATGTCTTATATTGTAATGGTTTTATGTAGTAATTGTACTGACATTTGTTAGGCCTATTATAACAGCATATTATTGGTAATCTAATTGAACAATGATTACTGTTTTAACATCATTTATGTTGAGAACTAGTCTCGAATTAAGTTGCAATTCATGTAAATTGTCATAATCTATCGAAATTGGTTTTGTTTGTTCTGTGTTCTTGGGTGGATGTAATTCAAGTTATGCATTTCATAAGAAATCCTCTTATATTTTAGCTGGAATTTGCAGTTATATATACATTTCTATAAGGCACATTAGTTATATTGGAAGTCACCATCATCTTGTTGTTTTTTGGTTAGTTTTGGTGTGCTCATTCCATTGACATCTTATTTTTTAGAGATAAATTATAAGTAAACAGATATATTAGTCTCCTATAATGGCCTAATACTCACAGTGAATGGTATCCCTTTTTTTCAATACACAATTTTTGATTTGTTTGGTAGCTTTTGGATTGATTTATTAGTCATGACCTCTTGACTGTTAGGTGTTATTTTGTTTTTATTTTTTCATGTTGGGGTTTGATTGTTTGGCAGCTTTGAATGTTAAGTAGCCATTTTGAACAACTTAAGAGTTAACTTACAGGCGGACACACACACACACACACACACATATATATGTATATATATATTGAAGTATCTGTGGTTGTTGTAGTGTTATTTTCAAACTTTTTTTCTTATATTCAAACACATTGTTCTTAGAAGTAAGTTCTCCTTTCAAAGTAGTTAATTGTAAATATTATTGTAGCCATTGTTTGATAAAAAAAAACTTGAGTTAAAAGTTACTCTTATAACTGTCATTGTTGTCTGTTACAAGGATAGTAATACATATGCAAGTTATGTAGTTGCACTATTTTTTTAATGTTTTATTTGTTCACTAAACACCTAGTAGGTGTTGTATTATTAATTAACAGGTCTTGAATGTATGAATTAAATTATTAAATCATATATATTGTATGAATTGTTTTAAATTGAATTGTAATCAATGTTATTACAAATATAATATTTTATCTGTCATTATAGATATGGATGCCCAATGGTTTGATGCGCTATTTGATGGGGATTATGATAGTGTAATGAATCTCGTTGTTGATTATGTTAGTTATGGTGAAAGTGGAAGTAATAGTGGTGGTGATAGTGATGGTGATGGCAGTATAGATAATGATGATGATGATGGTGATGGTGAAGAAAATGATTCAGATGATAAAGGTGAGTTCTTTTAGATGAGAGAGTTTAATCGTCGTAAACTAGTATTATGTATGGCCGGAGCGCTTGCATTGTATTATAATAATTTTATTTATAAGGAACCATGTATGGTTTTGTACAATACAGGAATGCGATGGTTGAATGAAATTTTGCATGGACATTGGAGACGATGTGTGAACATGTTTAGGATGGATGTGAGAACATTTGATAATCTTTGCTTGGATTTAGAAAGCCAAGATAAGTTAAAAACATCAAGAAGGATGAGTGTTTTTGAGAAAGTTGGAATGTTTTTATATACATTATCATTAGATGCTTCAAACAGGGAAATGCAGGAAAGATTTCAACATTCTGGAAAACTATTAGTAGATATTTTAATGAAGTTCTGCGCACGATATGTTTGCTTGTAGTGGATGTCATTAAACCTAATGATCCTGAATTTTTAAACACACCATAGGAAATTGCAGATAATCTAAGATATATACCTCATTTCAAGGTAACAACATTATAGTTTTTTAATATGTTATTCTATGAATTACTAATTTTGATAATTTTAGGCGACATCTTATTTCCCTTATTTTTATTCATCTTACTTTTTTATTCTACAATTGTGTTAGGAGTTATTGATAGCACACATATGCGAGCATGTGTTTCTTCAAAAAATCAAATACCATTTATCGGTAGAAAAGATGTACCTACATAAAATATTATGGTTGCATGTAACTTTGACATGCAATTCATTTTTGTTTGGGCTGGAAGGGAGGGTAGTGCATATGATACACGAATATTTCTAGAGGCACTTTACAATCCTAACATCAAATTTCCTAAGCCACCAGAAAGTATTAACAAACTAAAATATGTAATGTTATTTATTTCCAGAAGAGGTAATTTTATTTATATTATTGATAAGTACTTAACAAAGTTTATAGATGTTATTCCAAGGAAGTACTATTTAGTTAATTCTGGATATCCAAATGAATATGGATTTTTAGGTCCATATAGAGGTTAGAGGTATCATTTCCAAGAATTTTATAGGCGAGGCCAACCACAAACACGGGAAGAAATTTTCATTCGTGCTCACTCTTCAGCACGTTGTGTCATTGAACATACATTTGGAGTGTGGAAAAAAATGTGGAGAATTTTACAGAATATGCCATCTTTTCCTTACGAAGCGCAAGTTCAGATTGTAGTGGCATCAATAACACTACACGACTATATTAGAAGAAAGTCACAAGAAGATATTGCATTTAGAGAATTTGATCGTCATCCTAATTTTGTCCTTGATGATTTTTTAACTGGTGTGTTTCCACGGTCACAAACTCATGGCAACCACGGGCCTTCGCATATGGATTTTGTTCGGGATAAGATTGCAGCAAGTTTAATGAGGCAATAAAAAAAATATTGTAATTCGTGTGGTTGTTTGTAAAATTTAATGTTAATGAAATGCAAATTAATGCAATTGAAAATTAAAAAATAATTACATGTCCTTTTGGTAATATCATTACCTAGATCAATTTAACCACAATTTTATCCAAACACTTTACATATGTTTTTTTGCTATACATAAACTTCAATTATAACTTTTACTAAACACGTTTCTAAATCCAACTAACCACAGTTAACTATATTTTTTTAAAACTTATTTTTTTCAAACCACAACCACAAAAACTATCAAAAAAAAAAAAAAAACAAAAATACTCTAAATATATGAACTTTGAAAACATCAGCAAGCACACTTCTGTCTTTTCTGTGTTTACGCAGTTGATAGAGACACTCATAATACAAGCATGCCAAAATGAGAACCCTATATTTACGCAGTTGATTGAGACACTCATAATACAAGCATGCCATAATGAGAACTCTATCTAAGTGGCAATTTGACTTTCCAGAGCTGAGAACAGCCACTACTCCCTTCCACTCTCCTGCGCATGTACATGGTGCTGTCAGCTCAACATACAATCCACTTACAGCATGCCACATTATACCTTTTCTTGGCGATGCCATTAGCATGAGAACGCTTGTCCAAAATGGTGTCAAGATACCAAATGGCTGGCAAACAGAAGGTTACAAATCTTTTGCCCCATGGGGACACTATTCTGATGATGATTATTAATCAGCAGTCCCTTTTTTTCCTTCCTATATGTTTTTGCTTCACTGATTCTGCCGCTACTTTCTAGACCAGCTAATAGAACATTGTAAGTACCTAAAGAAGGATGTATCCCTTCCCTTTTCATGTTTTCGTAAATCTGAAGTGCTTTTTGTGGACTACCAGCAGAGAAAAATACGCTAACTAGAGCAGTATAAGTGGCAGTGCACTTCTGGCCTTCAGGCAATAAATCAAAAATCTTTACAGCACAAGTAGGCCTTTTAGCGCACCCAAGCCTATAAATTAAGAGTGCAGCTTGATACACTCCAAGAGAATGCCCAGCCACAGTCATTTTTTCAGCAATGTCCACCACCTTCAGAAATGTGTCTGATCTTATCGACATGCCTATCAAAGCAAGATATGATGTTCTTTCAAGTTGTATACCCATTTTCATGCTGTATTCAAAGGCCAACAAAGCACCATCAGGTCTTTGGTGATCAATGTTTCTTTCAATGATGGTTGCAACAATCCGAGAATCCAGTAGTATATTCTTATCCATTATACCAGCAAGCAAATGGTCAACTGCTACGAGATTCTGCTTTCTCAAGAGTATCAGTACAAGACCTCCATCTAAAGCATCATCACCAACAGTTGTCATAGTCTCAAAGGCATCCACATCACCAATTGATTCAGTATCAATATGAGGATTAACTTTCCTGAGGAGAGCATCACTCTCACCAGCATCTTTTAGAGTTTCGAGTGCTTCCATAAATACAGGGTAACGAAGAAAGAGATGATTTTGTTTCATATATTGAAGAATGTGGGTTATTGTCGTTGTCTCCCCTGCTTTGCAACATCTCTCAACCAAAATATTGCATGCAGCTTTATCAGGTTGTACCCCTGCTTCTTGCATTTTGCTAAAAACCTCAAGGGTTTCTTGGTATTTGCCTGGAATCCATCACAAAAAGGAAATTAAACTCCTAAAAATACAATACTCCAACAAAATATAGCCGATACTGGAAAAAGCAATGCGTGGTAAAAGTTGTAAGTTTAAAGCACCAGTAACGAAATGCTAAAATGAAAAACCATCTCCTGAACTGCTAAAAAAACTATTGAATTTTTTCTGAACTGAAATTCCATGTTTTTATCCTACAATTTTGTTTTTTGGTAATCACGTTTGGTGTGGCCAACGCAGGTCATGCCATGCATCACCCACATTAGCTTTCTCCATTAGTTCATGGTTGTAATGTAACAGAAATACTTGTTGAGGAGGCACAATCAATTGTCTAGAAGTTGAGGATCATTTCCAAACATCACTAAAAGTTCATGGGCGATTCTTTTTAGATTTTAGCCATAGCAAAAATTTCACAAACTTCCGTCAAGCTTATTATGGCAGACTTATTGTTCCATCATCGAATGAAAGCAAGTCATAAGCCTCCAACGCAAAATAAATATCTTCAAAACCATCAACAATTATACTAATTTTTGCACAAAACATCATAATTGACCAAAACTAGATTCCAAGTTTTCCATCTAAAGAAGCCTTCATATCATCGAACCCACCACCCAGAAAAACAACACACTCACACAGACAAAAGAACAAACACAAAGGGCGCAATTAAATCTCACTCACCAGTAACAACAAGATGCTCCATTAGAACAGTATATGTATGACAATTTGGAGAAATCCCAGATTCAAGCATCTCCTTATAAACATCAATACCCTCTTTCACTCTCTTATTATCGAACAAAACCTTTAGATAAGCCGTATACGAAACAACAGTAGGAAAACACATATTTTCTCTCATTTCTTTCCAAATTTTCACTGCTCCGTCAACATCACCAGACTTTGAGACCCAATTCAAGATTGAAGTATAGGTAACAACATCAATTTTTAACCCCATTTCTTGCATTTTCTTGAATACATACTTCATCGACTCAATCCTTCCAGCTTCTCCAAAAATATCGAGCATGGTTGTGTAAGTAAACTGGTCATGCTTAAACCGTTTCAACTTTGAAGCCCAGTTAAAAAAAAGCCAAGCCTTTTCCATCGGTGGATGGGTTTTAAGTATTTGATTGACTGTAAAGGAATCCCATTTGATATTTAGTTTTGTTAGCTCTTCTTGTGCCGAGTCCCACGTTGAGTATTTCAAGATTTTGTATATGTTTGAGATAATGTCCCTCATGTAAATTTTTTGGGGTTCTATTACATTTGACGATGGTGATTTGGGTTTTGGTTTTCTGGTGAAAAATCTGGTGAAGTTTTGGGGTTTGGATTGGTGAAAGCATTTTATGGGAATATTGAAAGAGTGAGAAGGAAAAATTATGTAAGATTGAGACAACAAATGTTTTGTGAGAAATGTCCTGAGAGTTTTGAAAGGCAACATAAATATAAATTTACGAGGATCCAAACTCTACATGGGAAACGAACGCCGAAGCTGTGTCTGTATAGGAAATTTGGAAAAGAGAAGAAGCGCGCGGATTTAAGAGAGGTGGTGTTGTTAACATGGGCCAGATGAGTAGGCTGAACCTGTCCACAGAAAAAGACTGGATGAGCGAAAATAGCTGCTTTAATGTCTTAAATAGATGGGCCGATGGGCCGATTACAAGTTTTTTTTAGTTATTTTATTTTAAAATTTTAAATATAACTTTTTTTGTGATTATTTAAGAAAAGATTTAATTTTTTAATCTAGGGTTTCCTTATTTTGAGCTCGATTTGTGTGAAGGGATAATCTTATCATTTAGGCTAATTTTTTTCATTTGTTGTTATGAAATTCTAAGTGAGTCCAATATTCATGTTATTTGGTTGTTAACAAAAAATTCAACTGAGAATTAAAAAAAAAAAAAAAAAACTATTTGCAACTTTTGACAGTAATAAGCCAGTGAAGAATAAACATGTGGAGGAGAGTAAAAGTAATCATACAAGCATCAGACTGCAATCTTTATACCTGAAATATGATAGAAATGATGAGAATGATTAGAAAATGATTTTACTGTACACATTTGATAAGAAAAAATCTTATTATTATTAATATTATTAATATGACTATTCGAGTCAACTCACGTGAATCTTATATCAGCTTATTAATGTTAGTAACAACTTATTAAAACCGGGTTTGTATTAATGTCAGTAACATATAGTGCAGCGTGTATCCATGTTTATTATTTATTTAAACCGGGTTTGTATTTGCACTGTCTTATAATTCAATCCGGTTATTAAATTATTGTTTTTTTAATGCAAACACCATCCCTCACGATGTCTGTTCACGAAATTAACCCAAAATGAAATGAATTCGTGGCGCAATGATAAAATTGGTATGCAGAATTCAAAATCCCTTTTAGATTTCAGGTATCCTGTGCTGGTGCTTCTCCTCTTTAACCAATGGTTGAATTTGATGTTGGATTGTTTTGTAGGAGGTTCAATGAACTTTAGACTACACCATGATGAGAGGGTAGTGCTCTCTCAATGCTTGACTCTTCAACTCATCTCCCTGAGATCTCGTGATGAAGATTTCATGTTTCCGAATATTACCAGCAATTTCCTGTCCATTGTTTTTTTTAAAAGAAAGTTTTTTAGTTAGAGAACGAAGGTGGCTTTAGCATCTTTTTAGTCAACATAAAGAGAGAGAATGTAGGACAAGAAATTCCCTGGCATGGTCAGCCATGATTAGTGATCTATGCAGATAAGGCTTGGTTTTGGTTCATATTCCATAGGCCTCCCAAGGAGCAGCAACAAAACATGCCGAAGGCTAAAATTGTTCCCGGGATCATCTTTAATCTTCAGAAAAATAGCCATCTCCTTGCCCCTTCACAATACCGTGATCAAGATTTTATGGGCATGCATATGATGCCAGCAAAAAAGCGCGCTAGCAAATGTTCATTCAGCATGAATTCGGAGGAAAGAGCACAGCACAATCACTTCTTCATCCTCTTCCTGCTTTCTTCCGTCTTTAAGCAAGAAGCGAGTTCAGCGGCGATTCTTATCCTAGCCTTAGTTTTCTGTCTTCGACCATAATAATTCTTTGAAAATGTTTCCCCATGAGAAAAGACAAGGGAAATTCTTTTATATCTGGTACACTATTTTGTCTTTGTTTTCCTCCACTGAGGCCACACGTTATGCAGAATTTAATTAAAGCAGGCTATTAACATGGCTGCTAGGCTTTTTCGAACATCTTTTGATAGCTGATGAATGTGATCAACTAAATTA
>Ga0325403_1000863_pt1 | contig 23595 bp, 12 predicted proteins | sample PopdelMetagenome_19_FD_205665 | JGI IMG/M metagenome (GOLD analysis project Ga0325403, IMG submission 205665) | Populus deltoides microbial communities from Bellville, Georgia, United States - Xylem-PdKOR-R4 | ecosystem: Host-associated > Plants > Phyllosphere > Stem > Wood/Secondary xylem... | reverse complement strand
CCTTTACTGGCCCCCATTTCTATCTGTCTTTGAGTTCCTGCTCGAATTGGAGCAGCTTTTCACGGACAGGCTGTAAAAACAGCTTCAAATCCTGACTGATCTGCAGCTTATCTTGCTGCGAGAGATCCTTCTCGTCATTAAGCTGTACTTGCATCTAGAATAGCAAGAGCAAAAGATTAAGATTTATCATTAAAAATCTTTAATTAATCATTAGACTAGAGTCTATATACAGATGAGTGCAACCTGACAGGCTAGCACAAACCTCCATAAAGATAGATACACATAGAAATGGTTTGATAAAATAAAAGTGCCACCGGTTAATATGACTCATGCAAGTTTATGGGCTATTTGACCTTTTGTCTGCTATATAATTGTTCATGGAATTACTACAGGTTACAAGCAAGCCCTCACTGTAGGAATTACTCTATTCCACGCTATTAAATAAAGAACTGAAGTGTTTTCTCATCTTTTAGTTATTTTGATGAGAAGATGATGGAGCAAGCAGGAGGGAGTAAAGCATCACAAAAACAACCTGGCCTAACATACAGAGGGGTTTTGCACTATATTTCCACAGGTCACCCTAAATTTCCTGATATTTTCCTGTCACTTCCAGCTAGATTTCATTCTATACTCCAAACACTTGGATGGAAATACAGAACTTACCTGCAGGTCATCCAGCTCACCAAATGAAAACTCGGGAAAATCTATGTCACCCTTCACCATCCTTTTCTCCTCTTTGACAGTCCATTCCCCTATTTCCACGGACATAACAACTCTTTCAGGATAGAGTAGATAGATCAAGATGGGAAAGGAGGCCGTTTTAAATGACAACAAATTACCTTTAACTTTCAATGTCAACTCATAGGTATATCCAACACGTTTCTTGTTCCTCACGATCACCAAGAATGCCTGCTCACTCAAGTGGTAACCGAATTAAACTTCCCATGCATATCAAATATGCAGAATATTGAAAACATGATAATGACAGAAATATTTGTGCAGGGCCTCTTCTTAAATAATAATGAGACATCAGAATAGGAAAAAAAAAAAAAGGAAGAAAAAACACTAACAACAAAATAATGTGAAGTAGAATAAGGGTTTGAATCTAAAAGGGGCCATATTTACATATACGATTATCAAGTGGTAACCAATTATCACACATTTTTCTGACTTTCAGTCCAATTTCAATCTGCACTAGAGAGCACTAGAACTTCTGGTTTGCTTTTTCATGATATTAGCCATATATAGGACAATTCAAAGACAACACAGAACGACAGCAATCAACCAACATAAAAAAATATATAGTGTCTTTTTAACTGTTTCCCCATATCAAAACAAAGTGGAAATATGATAGCGGGACTGGAGTAGTTCAAAGTGGCAACTTTTCTGTCATATACTCTTATAAAGTCTTGGATTGGTCCAAAGTAGGAACAATAGTTTTCAATGGAAAGCAAGATAGATATCTCAACTTCCTCTAGACTTCTTCTATTTTTTTCTTAGAAAAAATTCTAGGAGCTGTCTAAATTAGGAATGTGACCACTGGTAACTTCCAAAAGAGAGGCAAATCTTAGCAAAGTGAGTTTTAATTAAAGCAGCTGAATCAATCAATCAAGTCATCTATTCTTACATTAAACAGGCTAGAAGCTCTTGGGATTTAATCGGTAGAGTACAGCTGCCTGGCAAAGGTGTTCCTTTTGTATAAGCAGCAAAGATATGTAGGAATGTGCATCACTAACCATGTTTTTGAGAGCATTATAAAAAGCATTCGACAGAGAAGAAACTTCTCTTGCCTATTTCAAAGATATTAGAGCACCATTTCAAAAGTAATACACAGTGGTGTCAGTGATCAGACATGAAGGGAAATTTCTAAACCTCGGTTGTTGTAAATATTGTATGTAAAAAAAAAATTAACTTTGAAGATGCATTATTGAACAAGGTGTTTATCTAGCCTAAACTTTCCATCTTTACGGGATAAAAAAGAACTTACATCACCAGAACATTTGGACACATGTGCTATTTCTGCTTTGCCACCAGAGAACTCCAAGGAGGCCACCGACAGGAGCAGCTCCTGCGATATAGGAAGAACGAAAGTGTAGAATATTGATTGTGACAAATAAAAGAGAGAGGAGTGAATTCAGCAATAAAATAGAGTATAGGTTCACCTTTATCCTATGGGTGGCCCAATTATTAAGATTTTTCTCCTCCCATGTTCCAGCCTGCACAAGTTTATTAGCAATTACAAAAATTATATAAATATAATGATAAAAGAAGAAGAGGAAGAAGGAAGAAGAAGAAGAAGAAGGGTACCGTATTCCAGACAGAACCAAGGTTGTTGGGTTGAGAAGGAAGGTGTTCTTGAGGAGACAGCTTCTTAGGAAGGGGGAGAGGAGCTGCATCTGCTGTTGCTTCCCTCACCCAATACCTGTACGAGCCTTCTCCTCCTACTGATCCTTCTTTTTCTTTGTTATTTTTGTTACATTCTATGTCCCCTCCTCCTCCATTCTCCATTCTCTCTTCTTTTTCTTTCTTTCTTTCTATAAATAAAGAATCAATCCAATACTAAATAGCAACCAGGCAGAAAGAAAGAAAAGATCTTAGATCGATCGATAACAACCAATTTTTTATATAAAATATTCAGCCAAACAATCAAATATTAATGGAGGCGGTGGCGGGGGCCGGGGTGGGGGTGGAGGAGCAGGGTTGCGAAAAGAGAGGCTGCTGCTGTAATTGCCTATTGCTTCCAGGGAAGAAAAGTCCACGTTTTTCTTAATTTATTGTTCCCGTAATATTGGATTAACTATTATTGTTATTATTATTGGGGAAAAGGCCGTGAACCAGACTGGAAGCCTCAAGGCTCTTCTCGAAACTTCTTCTTATCGGGAGCCCCATTTGTTTTTCTTTTTAGCTTGAGCAGCACTCCACATTCCACAAACCCATCATCATTTGCTGGGTCCAAGCCCGGTAATCTAACCAGCCCGACTCAAATAACTGGCTCCTACTAAAAAAATGTGTATTGTATCCCAATTTTATCACTGCTTTCTCTACCAGCTCAGCCCCTTTCGACCCAAGCTTGGATTGAAAAGAACCTGTCCGATATTTACTAGATTATTCATCTACGCTATATTTTAAGTTGGATTATTTTTTTAATGTAAAAATACGTCAAGGTGTCGCTAACGTCTTTTATAGAAGAGAATTTTTTAAGAAATATGTGAAAATTAATATGATATAATTCAATTGATTTAGCATGTACAAACATAATTTGATATCAATAAAAATATAGTTTGACTCAAAATAAACCATATATATATGTGTGTGTGTGTGTGTGTATGTATATGTGTGTGTGTGATTATATTGCTTTTGGATATTTTTCTATTGATTAGTCACCAAGTTGTAGAAACTCATTGCTTTCCGCAATTATCTTTATATTAATATATGGAGCGGTTGGAAACGTGGTCTAATCCTCATTTTCAAAAATTTCAAATCTTTTTTTGTTAAAAAATAATATTTTTTTGTATGTTTTGGATCGTTTTGATACGCTGATCTCAAAAATAATTTTTTAAAAATAAAAAAAAATCATTTTGATGCATTTCAATATGAAAAACACTTTGAAAAACAACTGCAATCACACTCCTAAACAAACATTTAAAGTCGAGGAAAAGTTTGATGTATGCTAAAAGTCATGTATTAGTTTGTTGCTAGTTTGCCATTTCTTGGAGACTTTGTTTTGTATTTTCATGTTTGGATTATATAAATATATGATGTAAGCTTTGCAATTACTATGGATTGAGTGTATGTTTTGAAATGTTTGTACATAATTATAGATATTTTGTAAGAATATGAGTGTATTCATATAATTGATGTGATTATATTGTTTCAGTTATTTGATTTTTTTTAATTATAAGTGTCCGGGTTAGGTTACATGCACCTCGATTAATCTTCTGAAACCCTGAAATTAACAACTATGTAAGTCTCTAGTAACCCTTAGATTTATCGCACTCGAACTGATGACCTCTAAAGAATAAACACATGACCTGATTAAGCTACACCTCTTAGAATTTATTTGAATCTTCCTATGAAGATGTTTTAGTGTGACAGGTCTCACATGTTTTAGTGTGACAGGTTTGAGACTTAACATGGTTAAAGTAGTCTCTATACACTTTAGATCATGTGTCGATCATGTTCTAATTTAGAAGCGTGACAGGTTGTAGCAGCTACCTTCGAGGTGCATTGACTGCCTTTACGAAATTTCCCTGCAGGAACGTTGCCTAGAGACCAAAGTTTAGCCTGGACATGCTTCCATCCTATGCGCGGTAAAGCACCAATTCTAACAGCATCCTTTATCGACAATGGCTTGAGAATGGAAATGAAGAAGATGACATGTCATGTGATCCCTTGCTGTTGTGTTGTTGTGCTGATCATAGACAAAAACAAGCAGGATTCCTGGATAAAATAATAAAACAGTAATGTCAATGTTTTTGCCATCGTTGACAGAAGAAAAACCGCAGTCTTCTAAATATGAAAAGACTGAATCTTTCAGTGTATGATATAAGAAAGAAAGATGATCAGCGATGGAGCAGTTCAAGAAAAGCTATGGCTGAGCTTATTTATTATCGGTCAGGTTTTTCAGAAGAAGACTTAATCTCTCTCTCTCTCACTAATCATTGTTATTAGATTGCCAACAAATTAACACAAATCACACCACACATTCTAAATTAGTTATGGTTATTTTAAGCTGTTATACAATAAATACAGAACCAGTGACAAATAATTAGGGCTTTGTGCCTCTGCATAAAAAAATTAAAGAGAAATCCCCGACGGGTCGGTCTCTAGTTATGCTAATTGCCAGGTTGGTCTGTGGGTACTAACTACTCAACATAAGAGTAAATAATTTTGTTAGTTTAAAAAATCCAATCTTTTTTTTTTAAACACAATTTGCATTTCACGCAAGTGCTCTGTTTTTAGAGCTTAAAATTTCTCTACTCTCTCCACAAAACCATTACTTTCTCATTCCCAGCAAGCAGCACACAAGGGGCAGCAAGCAGCACACAAGGGGCGGCGCACTGCCCTCGACCATAGATAAGCATCATAAGCTGCAAAAAGTTTTAATTCTCTACGAACTCAAATTAATGTACAATTCAAACGTATGTTACAAACCTTCTGCCTACAGTTCCAAATTCTAAACAACAGGTTAACTACTGGGTCAGAAAGCACACGATTGTACAGAACTCAAGCAAACCGCAATGCAATATTCTAGCTCGTTGATTACATCACTGCATCTCATTCCGATTTCCTCTTTGATTCACAAACATTTGGTTAAAATTTCGCAGCCTTAAATGGAGAACAAAACTGTGTATGATTCATATGCTAAACGGGAACGAAAATTTTGCATAATCATTCCCCTTGAAGTAACTTTACAAGTCTTCATGCATAATCCCGCACAGCTCCGCAACCATGACTTCCACCTAGAAGGATATTAATTAATCTTGGGTTTTGGTCGTCTGGGCTTCAGAACCATATACAGAACACCAAGAACAACCAAGAAAGCAGGGACTGTTGTCATATCAATCACCACATGTACTTTTCTCTCTCTCATGCAGTGAATTGGGTGAAGAACAGCCATAGTCGCATTCACTTGATTAGCAAACCTGCAAGAAAAATGTGGTTCCTAAGTCATAAACTAGCCAGAAATATCAGCCGTTTGCTCAGTTCCAGCCAAGCACATCAAAACAAACAGAACAGGCATAAGTAACATAATGTTTGACATACTCAAGGCTTTCATTCACCAACAAATCTGAAACGGATGTAAAAGGACATGTCTATACGATAAATAAAAAACAAATTCAAATAATTAAAATGCAAGCAGGTGAAACTGCCAGAATTATGCCCAGTCATCAAAACGGATCAGCAGCCAACAGAAGATTTCAGTTAAATTTATGTTTCATTAGTGTACCTACCACACTTGTTCGTGGTTAGATTCAGTAGGGAAAGGAAATAGAAAAAGGTCATGAGTGCCTAACCTTTCAGATGCATCCTCTAAAGTATAAAGAAGTCTCATTGCATCCATGTAACGCAGCTCTCCATGAATAGTTGAAATCTGAAAGACAGAAAAATATATTACATAAGTCAAGCAGGTTCTTCAAAATATTACAGACTTGAATAGCAATATAGTTCAGTGAAGAGGTGAAAGAACAAGCATGCTTACCCTTCTCCAAAGGCTAACAACATAATTATACTTGTTCACAAGTTCTCGCTCCTCAGACTGAAACATTTTGAAGGTCTTTTCAGCTGGTTTTTGTCAAGTCCTTATCCAAAGACAAATAACAATCACAGGCCTACAAATACAGATGCATCTTTCAAGAATTTTTTTTTTTTTTTTTTTTTTTGTAAACGTCAACTGTAAGAATATTTAAACTGTCAGAACTTGACAGCCTTGATAGGTTCTATTGCAATTCACAGACAGAGTAAAGGTGGAACCTTGCTCTATTTAAACAAAAGGAAACCAGAAGCACTGGGTTATGAATGTCAATTTTTTAATTGATTGCATACCCGAGCATTCCAATTCCGTACTGTCTAGGTGGAACTTCTATAGCTTAAGGTTATAGCAGGAACAATATGAAAGTGCAGATTGGATAGCAATGGATACCAGATGAACATGTGTAGGCAAATAAGTTGGGACTCCAATCAAAGTTAAGAAAATAAAAGGTAAAAACCTTGCAAGATTTATAGAATGGTAGGGATCACAGATATTCAATTGGAACTACACAGCAAGGCAAGGATACATGTATGTTCCATGAGTAGACGACGAATGGCTGCATTGACCAGTTGTATTGACTCTTCAAGCGCTGTGATGATGTAGCTCCGAGCAATTGTATCAGACTGAAATTGTGACATATGCCAACCTCTGGAAGTGATTGAAAAAGGATTGCATCCCACTGACCAAACCCAATCCTGTCACATTGCATGCAACATTAGCCATTCAATTAGTGTGGCAGGAGATGCAAGCTCATCTACAGAATCAGCAATAAGAAAAGGACGAGGAATCTGAAGCACACAAGTATGTACGCCTACATGTGGTGTATGTGTGCATGAGCGTGTGAAAAACACATGACACAAAATGTTCAGTTCCAGAAAAACATCCAAGTGAAGATGGTATTCAACCATTCACGAGACATGTGACTTGCTAGTTGGATCTCCTGATAGAACTTCAATTCTTTGACAATTAGAATACATGGCCATTTTGGTGCAATGAGATATTCTTGAGCTTACATCTTAAGTATGCAGGTTTGAATTTTCAAAGCAATCATGTCATGCAAAAACACTAAGGATCAGGCTGTCTCCAAATTCTCCCTCTCAAAAGCCCATTTTCTGTCTAAGGTCAGTTTCTCCCAATGACAATTAAGATAAAATGAGTACAAGATACCATCATTAAGAAAGTTCAAGGCCAATTAAATTGGTGTTTCAGAGGCCAAACAGAAATTAGTACTGAATGTGTGCGTGTACAAGCATATTTATATATAATGCATATATCAGCCTGAGAAAATTTTGAAAGGAGCATATCAATGAAGGGCAGCAAACTAATTTTAACTCTTCTTTGGCATGTATTATGTTGCCATATTATTGTTCAAGAAAATCAACATAATTCCATCGCTAACTTCCCAGTTTGTCAAGTTTAATGTCTCTTAGACTCAAACCTCAGAGGAGTGAAAAAACTATCATGCGATCTATAACCTTTGAGGGGGTAAAGGATTGATTAGCCACAATAAACCTCTCACATAATTCTATCACCAGTAAATGAAAAGTGCATGACTACACATCTCCTCATATGTTTACTGGAGTTCTATCATGTTATCAGGCAGAACTGCACAGAGTGATAACCTCTACATTGTAACAAGTACCTCAATTGCAGTTTCATGGGCATGGCTGTAGACAAGATGAAGTGGAAGTAAACCAGCCAGATGTTCGGAGACAGAAGCCAACGCAGCTTTTACAGGGCTCCTGGATGATGGGGGAAGGGGAGAATATAACAATAGATGTGAGTTAGACTCTAGATTTCAGTGGAAAAAAAATAGCATACCTCAGGATCCAGAGTGGATTAGGATAAAGATTTCATGCTTTTGCACTTTCATAATTAAGGTTAAATTTCCAAGAAATTGGTTTCCATTTTCATTTTTTCTTTCCATCGTTCTTTTTTTTTTTTTTTTTTTTGAAGTACTAAAATTTACTCAAACTAGAATAGCATGAATGGGCAGCCGCTGCAATTTTACAGAAGTTTCCCTAGGAGAAAGAAAATCTAAAATTAAATGAAAATGAAAAATCATGCAAAAGTAGAAGATGCTAGGAAATTGTAAAGAGAGTGAAAGGGGGGAGAGCATATAACAGGGACAAAAGGTCAAGAACTGGTGCAATTTAAAAAAAAGAAAGAGAGAGGGAGAGGGAGAGATCAGAAACTATGCATCAGAAGCAGCAAACCCTTCAGGCAATCCCATCTGCTTCTTCTGGCAATTATCTAACTACTGAACTAAATATCAACAGTTGACAATAAGCCATTAATAAAATCAAAATGAATGGTCATATTTCCAACCTCAAATCCCACAAAACTGATTGCCCATTACACTGCAGATGGCTTTCCCAAGATGATGGTTCTGACTGGACCACAATAACCATGTCAGAAAGAGCCTTTGCCTGATAATGCTTGTCAACTAATAGTGGCTCGCCATAAATGAACCAAAAGATAGGAACTTCAAGTGTGGACCTACTATGGGCATGTGCTCCTACATTATTTAAAGAAAATGAAAACATTAGCCTGGCAAATGTCAGTGATGAGAAATAAAAACAAAATGTATTTAGAGATGTAGGTTATGATAGTTATCACATATACCAGACGCAAAAGGTAAAAATTGGATAAAAAATAATGAAATACACAACTTTAGCGAGCATGGACCACAGGTCACGGGATTGAAAGGCTACAGAAAATTGACTGAGGCTACTATTTGCATCTAACTAACCTGATTTACTTGCAAAAGAATCATCTTACTAATCTGTCTTCCAAGACAGGCACATGAGCAGCTCTCTGACAAACAGAGATTGTTGCACACAAATTCATCTTCATCAACACTAGTACAGGTGAAACATAGGAGGACCCAGAAAGAAGCCCAACACTCTATGCATATGTTAATATATCAACAATAGCCTCGGCCTCTTAAATGTGAAAACCCATACTTCTTCACCTATCAATTGTCTACCCATCCGCTGAATTATAGTACTTTCAAATTAACAAATGCACTGGTATCTACTCATGTATATGATCTCACACAAATAGAAAGAGAATACAGGTTAACCAAAAGGACAAGATTATGGTGACTACTCAAAAAAAGGATAGGGTTTTAAACATAGCTGACACAAATACCACAGGATCACTTGCACTGGGGAAAGAAATAATATGTCCAACATTACAAGTATCATTAACATGCAAGTCCCAGAACAAGTACATTGTTTTCAACATTATAGAAAAAAAAAATGCCATAACAAGCCAGAAGAAAAGAAGAGCTAGAAATGTAAGCTCATAGATGACCTTTGAGAGAACCAGGGTCATGGAGCTGCCTCTGCAACTGATGCTGGAGAATGGAGGAATCAAGATAGGACCGAGTGGTTTTCCTATATGTTCCATTAACAAGCAATAATGGGACAGCTGCTGCTCGCCGAGCCACTGAAAAGGCCATTGCTAATGCAGGATCCTCTGACAGCACTACTCTATATGCAATTTGGAAAATAAGTAAGTTGAAAGGAAGACAGGCCTGACAACTAAGAATGTTTTTTTTATCAAAATGAGGCTCTTATTTAATTTAATAGAATAAGGTACTTCATGCCATGTAAGCTCTAAAAGGTATTTTATGTCATAGAGACTTCATTGCATACTTTTGTCACTTTCTATTTTTATAAATTATTAGCCACAGAAAAATAGAGAAGCAGTCATGATCTCTCCCTCTCATATCATTTTGTTTGCACTTGATCCATGTCATCATGTCAATTAAATTTGCTATATTTCTAATTCCAAGTGTCTAATTATTATTAATAAAAACAATTAAAAGTAAACCCCAAGTTTTTCTTATCTAAATACTAAGGATTTTTGTTTCTGAGACCTTTGAAAATCATTAAAACATGTGTGATTCATCAGTAATTGGAGAGACTAGAAGGAGTAACTTGAAGGAAGATTGAGCAATCCATTAACAGAAAACTAAAATACTTACAGAGTGTTGAGGATCACTAAAGCTAAGACCTAAGGATGTCTATGGCCTATTGTAAGAGAAAACATTCAAATCCATTTAAAACTCTTGTGAAATTCATCCAGCCAATCACCAACGATAGGGGGGAGATGAACATGGAGAAGAATACTATCAAATAATCATGCTTGGTAAACTAAGAAGGACCAAGTTCACCATGATCTTTGTTCCCATAAAACTTACATGGGAAAAATGCATTTAATTAGAAGACAGGATCAAACGATTTAGGGTAAATACAGGTAAGAAAAGAAGGTTATGAGACATATAGAAGAGGTGGCAGCACCTTCACCTAGATTTTCTAGGAAATAATCTCTTAAAAAATTTAAAAAATAAAGACTGAGGTGTCAATATACATGCAGGACAAAGTCTACTTGGCATAAAATACCCTATTCTAGTAAATAAGATTAAAAGTACCCTGCAGTGGGAATAAGTTTTAAAGATGCCTTCTTAGGAAAACAAACTCTGACAACAAACCATTTCTATATAAGCAGGGACCAACTGTTGATATACAAAGTTGTGCATGAATTAAATGAATCATACAAAAGATACTAGTAACAGAAGACAGAGAGATCTTAATCTATCCAGTGACTAATGAACAAAGGACTTATTGGGACAAAATTTCAAAAATAAAACAATGCAGAAAACATACAGGTTATCACTGAACATAGCCTTTTGTGATGATACAAGCAAGGAGGATAGCCCATTCTTTAGAGCCTCAAGATCAACAGGTAGATGTTTAACATTCCTAACTTTCTGCATGAACAAAGTAGGGGTAAAAGCAAATTACAATTTTCATAAAAGCTCCTTTAAGAGTATAGTAGAGAGAACATACTTCATGTGTGACGAAAAACAACTGAAAGGTTATCTTCTCGTAATAGTGGAATGCTCCATCAGATAGTGAAGGTGAGATTACGTGTCTCATAGACCCCCAAAGGGTTGCACCTAAATGTGCAAGAAAGGTATCCCTTGCAACTGTGTAGTTTCGAAACTCCTGCTGGAAAGATAAGTCTCCAACTCAAATGCATGATAAAACATTGAGCCACTATGTACAAATAATAAGAAGGGATCTGCTAAAAGATCATTCACATGAACCTTCTATCTAATGAACCCATACAACCATCTATTACTCTTAAAATCCTAAGAATGATTCTAGACCACCAAAGGGTTGCACCTAAATGTGCAAGAAAGGTATCCCTTGCAACTGTGTAGTTTCGAAACTCCTGCTGGAAAGATAAGTCTCCAACTCAAAGGCATGATAAAACATTGAGCCACTATGTACAAATAATAAAAAGGGATGTGCTAAAAGATCATTCACATGAACCTTCTATCTAATGAACCCATACAACCATCTATTACTCTTAAAATCCTAAGAATGATTCTTCCAACCAAATACACAAGTTTTTTCCTCTCATTATATGGATTTTTAACAAATCAAAAGGAAAAAGACAGCATAATAATCCTTGTCAAACGACCGAATGGTATACCTCATGGGTATCACTGAAAAGATTCCAACTCTCCATTCGTTTTAATGCCTCTACGGCCTTCTTCTTATGACTTTCATCATGCTCTTCATGGTCAAGAGACTGGAGCTCATTTTTCAAATCCCGCATTCTCTCATCAAGCTCTGTAACCATATATATTACAGTTTATGCTAAATTCAAAAAAAAAATTCACACAAGATACTGCAAAAGTAAGACATCATTATGAATTTTTTTTTTTGAAAAATAAAATAAACACCCATCAAGTTATATGCAAAACATAGAGCCCATGCGGCCCAAACAAACAAGATTAAAGAATACTACCTTCACAAAGAGCTAGCTTAACTCTCCTTCCTTTGCAGTGCTTGAAAGCAAAAAGCTCATAAATATCAATCTCAGCCAAAAGAATATCGATGGCTTGATGATCCTTCTGTAAGATTTGCAGAATCAATTAAAACAGGAAATCTAGACAACCTTAAAGCACTTCATCTAGCTTAACCAAGTCATATAGTTTCATCTCAGAACCCAGTCAAATATCATCATCTAGCCAACTGTAATATTAAGATTAGTTCTTGTGCTCATGCTTCAGTTTCACAGGGAACAGGCTGATCATTTGAAGAAAAAAAAAAGTAATTTCTTAAAGGAAAACGTGTGTTCCTGTAATGACGCTAATGGATCAAAATCCCTGTCAAAGTCATGAGCAATTTTGACACTATTGGCAATCGACAAACTTGCATCTCTGACCCACTTAATCCAGTGCACAGTAGACTAAACAAGCATGCAGAACACAGGGAACCCATGGAGTAGACACTAGCTACTGTTTAAATTATACGATAACTAGCTATTGACCTGCACAAGAAGATGAAGATTTTCTAGATAGAGGTAAATGGATATCCAACACTCAACTTGCTGGTAACCACAGACTTGCATTTGTAACCCTTTTATCAAATAATCAATACTTATCTTGGATACCTTATAATAGGTAACCAACATTTTAAAATCAAACCAAAATTGAAAGTCTCTTTCAGGGCCCTAGATTTGTGGCACCACCTATCTCTCTAAGGCTGCAAGTCTTCTCCATTGGGATAGTTAGCCAACTCTTAGTTCTCAGAAAGCAAAGGTTCTCTTAAGATAAACATATCCCACCATCTTTAAAAGCTGGGAGGTGCCAAGACAAAAGCCTAGATTTCAATATCTATCCAGAAGACAGCCTATGTCATGACCCCAACAAAATGAATCCATCATTAGTCTTAGAAGTCAAAATAGGTTAATATTAATATGAATCCTATCACCATGGTGTAACCATGCAGCAATTTTTGTTTAGCAAAAAATATATAAAAGGAATTGACATGGTGAATCGCTACTTGTTTGATTACTTGTACATACATCACCAAGTACTGAAAACTTTTCCTGAATTGCTTCTTGCAAGCGCTCTTCAGCTTCATCTTCTGAAATCTCTGGATGCCAAAAAAGGAGCATGTTATTCGTTGAAAAGCTGGAAAAACTGGTATAGATGCTGATTGATGCTTGATTCAACAATAGAGCAAAGTTTCCATGAAAGTGAAATACAAAGAGTTGATAGTTGGTATTTATGAATTAGAATAGTGTTGCATTGTTTCTAATGTGTCAAAATAACTGGTCATTGTATCCATAAAATCATAAAGGAACTACTTTGACCACTTCAATGAAGAAGACAAGCAAGGGAGCACATATCAAAGCAATCAAGTTCCAAAAAGGGTCTGTCCAGTTCTGCAGAGGTGGAATCAAAGCACCTCAAAAAGAAATGAAAGAAGCAAAGCATCCTAAACCACAATGTATCTACCACAGCAACCATCATATACATTCAATCCAGAAAGCTTATATTACATGGCTTAAAAGTTGGTTAAATACAAATAATAGTGTAAATGCAACAAACAAGAAATAAAATTTAAAATAAAATAAAAAAGTTCTAGTGGAATAGTAATCAACAGTACCAGCAACTGCACCAATCGTTTTCTGCACATTTGGCAAACTACGCTCTGTGCGCACACCTTCTCCACCAACAGCAGGACCCCACGAGAAGGGGCCAGCAGTTAAATCAATGAAGGCCCACCTGATGCAAAATATGCCACTAGTTGAGTATCCACATAGCACGTGTGTGTGTGTGTGTACAAGAGAGATGGGAGGATGAGGAAGAAAATGATACCTGTCCCTTCCGATCCATGTATCTGTAAGACACTCTGCAGGAAAATCACTGAAGCCCCCAGATTTTAACTCTTTTTCAAGAAGAAGCTTCATATCCTCATTCTTCCCTTTCAATAACTTGGAATAGACAGAAACCAAAAGAATCAATAAAAGAATCAATAAAAGTTGCATATCTATAATCTTCATTTGGCAACTATTTAAAGGATAGCGAGAAAGAGAGATAGAACATACTTGTAAGACTTTATTCTGAATGATGTCAGAAGTGTCCTTCCCTTGATATAACTTCTCAGCATTGTTCAATGCATCCAGGCAGATATTATACCATTCCACCTTAAATATAGAAATAATTATTACATCTTACAAAGACATTGCAATATGATACACCAGTTTAAGTATCTTTCTGTTTGAAGGATAAAATAGAACAGTTGTAGGATTTAAGCTATAGAAAGTACTAACTGTATCAGTTTCTTCAGTTAACGTCCAGGTAAATGCGGTCATAGGATGCTTTTCATACAGAGGTCTCTTAATCTTATCAAGTGCTGCAAAATGTTTCCAGAACATTAACTTTTGAAAGGAACACTATAATATAAATAAAAAGCCTCCACAACATTTATAAATGGAAATGAAATGGAGAAGATGATAGTTTCATACCGAGAACACTTTCTGAAACGCCTCCAGACTGAAGAATTTTTGTTTGCAAGCTCTTATTCTAAACAATACAAATAAACAAAAAAATAAATTCTAGATCTGGTCTATAAATATCATATTAGCACCAAAAGGGAACAAGGATATCAAATATTTTTCCTAATTGAATGAGGGATTGCCTAGGATTCTCATTGTAGCCAAAATTATTGAAGATCATAACAGAATGTGCAAATAATTATCATGCTTGAAGAATGCAACAGGTATATAAAGGAAAGAAGAAGCTAAAAGAATACCTCTTTTAGAAATGTTATTTCTGACTCCGACAAACCTCTCCTGCCATATCAAAATAAATTTCAAAACATAATATGAAAAATCTAAGATACATAGATTATAAAATGCAACACAGATCACAGAATCAGTTTCGGTGCAAAAATGAACAGTTCGATAATTCAGATGTTAAAAAAAAAAAGGCAATAGATAAGATTCAAGCCAGCCATTCGATGCAGTTCATGTTCAGGGATGTATCATGTTGAGTGTTCTTATGTTCTAAAATTGTGCACGAAATGATAAAAGGAAGCAGGGATATCCTTAAAAAATACACACCTGTAGCCATATTTAGCCCTCTTTAGGTCATGCTTGGGATTCAAAATGAAAACGTTATATGCATTGTCAAGTTGAAGATAATCAACAAGACTACTGAAAAGAGCATCCATCACGTCCATATCTACTTGCCACAGGACATCCTTGTTATCACTGTCAAGGTGGATGAGCCACAGTTAACAAAGGAAGAGAGTGAGAGCAAGAGAAGGAAACAAATCAGGCATAAATGAATGGTGACGGACAACTGTTCAGTGAACATCCACAGAAAAGAATCTCCAGAGAAAGAACATGATCTGCAGGAAAGAATCTCTTGAGAAAGAAAACAATCTTTCTCTCCTTTCCAGATATATGTTACTTTAGCACAGATAATTAAGGTTCGTGACAGAAAAAATAATTTGGGGCTAACAAGACATTCCTCCCAGCCTCATTCACTCATTGGAATACTAGGTGTGCAACAGGGTCTAAAAGACAAGATCAAAGCAGAATATGTGCAACTATAATACTATAAAACATCAATTTACATGTCCAAATAACTTGAACTTGACAGGTATCCTAACCAGCATGTGCAGATATATCAAGACCACTCTCCTCGAGCAATCAACTCCCATTCAAGCATTAAGATATTTCCTCCAAAGTTCACATGATAACATTTCTTTTGACCACCAAAACAAAACATTAAAAAGAATTAACATTTTCTCGCTGTCCATTTCGCTACAAATACTGTCACTCATTACTAGAAATTAACTTGTTGACCACAAGTTTATTACAACTGACAGTGGCCATGAAGCATGTGCAAGGTGAAATTGGCTAATCCTAGTTATTAGTAGTAACAAGAACTAAGATAAGGAAGTAAATTGGGATTTCAACATACAGAAAGGGGAGGAGGGGGGCAGATTACAATTTAACATATTTCACCTGTTATCAGACACATCATCCTTGCGAGCCAAAAGATTGATGGCATGCTCAAAGATATAAGTAACCTTTTCACCCATTTGAATGGCATGAACAGAAAAACTGCACAGGCAAGTTAATTATAATGACATGAGCAGAAATTCAAAACTACTCAGAGCAAATAATACCATTGCATCTTTAAATCAACAATCAATTTTAAAGGAAAGAAATATGCACACTACATGGAACCATTACTTGTAATTTATGTGACTGACAAAGGGAAGATGGTGATGTTGCTCTTTGTCTACATGAATTTTGTAAAATGGGGTGAGAACTTCTCCAATTTTTGGTACGCGTGTATGTTCAAAGATGTGATCAATTTTTGTGAACCAACGCTCGATTTCTTCTGAATGAAGCTTGAATGCTATACATGGGCACACAGATGAAAGAAGAAGAAAAGGATTAAGGCAGTGAACAAAAAATAAATACAATTACTACTTAAGAAAAACAACGATAGACAATGAGATCATATAGACCTTGGTTCCCTTTTCCTTCGAAGCCTATGAAAATGAAATTTACAGGAACTGGAAGGTACATGGAATCCACTTCTTGGAGCTTAAGATAACTTGCAATGTTACCTGAAATATTATAATCACGAAAAAGCATTCAGGGACCTACACTAGTTGGCAAACCTAAGCAGAAATTACAGTTATGACCACGTATAGATAAACAAAAAATTAATAACATGCGAGGGAGGAACGAGGAATTACCGGCTTCGGTGAAATTGATAGGTCCCGTTTTGGCAGGGCTAGAAGATTCCAAATCATCGAAATCTGGTTTCAACAATCAAATGATAAATAACTAGCTAGTCACTCCTCAGTTAAGTGGATATACGTGTACTTCGAAAGGAAAACGTAAAAACAAGAGAGAGACATACCGCCACTGTGAATAACAGATTCACTCCAAAACCTACTCTTCTCTTTGAGATTAAATAAAGAAAACACCGATGATAATGAAGACTTGCCCGTTTTGCGACTTCCAGAAGGAGACCCATATGACCCCGTAGCTAGCAGCTGATAATAACATGTTTATCGATCAATAATTTAGTCAATAATAAATAAAATAACAAAAAATTCAAAAGCAACATTCACAAGATTCTTAATAACAGAGCAGAATTATGCATAGTTTTTTAATCGCTAGTAATTAATATTGTTATTCACTGGAATTTCCAAAACCCAATTCTAGTATTGTATTGAAAAAAAATAGAAGAATTGAGAATTATGCAAGAAAAGAAAAGAAATTACCAGTGTCAAAAAGGCGGAGATGACGATAATAAATCTAAGAGAATCGGTTGATAGATCGCTGGCCATCTCCGTTCGAATCTCTCTACTACCACTACCTCCAGAGAGCAATACTTGCTCTTGCTCTTGCTCTCCTCGCTACTCGTTCCTTAATATTCACTGTCGTTCTGCAGAGTAACTGCAACACAGTAAAACAGACCGCTTGACAAGTTTATAACAATATATGGTAAATTACAATAATTTTCCCAGGCAATCACGAATTACTATACTACCACAAAAAAATCCGTTCCACGTTTAAACTTTTTGGTATTACCGTGTGCCATGTTTTTTTTTTAATTTAATTTTTTTATTTTAAATTAATTTTTTATATGTATATCTTTGAATATATGATAATATTAAAAATATTTTTAAAATATATATATTATTTTAATATATTTTTAATTAAAAAATATTTTAAAAAATAATTATTACTTATAATTTACTTTATAATTTACTGTAAAAATCATAAACCATGGTTAATTATGTCCGACATTATATTAAATTAAAATAGACTAAAAAAATAAGGGATTTAGCATAGTGATTTTATTATCTATTAACTATTTTAGATTACACATCGTCTTATCCCTTGAGTGATATGTCATTTGATTACAATCGAGAGCCTAGATTCCTCCTTCGGACGACCTGTCATCCATCCAGACCAAGAACCCTAATTTTAAAATATGAATGATATGTCATCCAATCTAACACTTAAAAAAAGATGATATGTTGTTCAATTTGCTCCACCTCTAATTCTAGTTTAAAAAAACACGATTGAGATCAACCTTTTTATCCACTTTGATCTCTTTAGATCATTCTCCTTAGAGTGATAAAAAAAAACACACATCTTACACACTCACATCTCTTTTGCGATCCCAACCTCAAAACCCTAGTTATAATACCCGGCTCGGCCTGGCGGGTCGACCCCGTGGCTGGACCAGTCCGGATTTAATAAAAGACCAGCCGGGACAATAACCCAGCAAAACCCAGTCGACTCGGCGAGTCAACCCAGATGAGACCTGATTTTTTTTCAAATGTGGGATTTGAAACCCAATAGTATATACAATTTATGTTTCCAAGAAAAAAAATTATGTTTTTTCAATGTGGAATAAAAAACTTTTTGGTTTAAATACTTCAACTTAAAGGGAAAACATAGTATCTTTTTAATTTGGGATTTGAAGTTCTTTCATATATATACTATATGTTCGCATGAAAAAAATTATATTTTTTTAATGTGAGATTTGAAACCCATTAGTATATATACTCTATGTTTCCAAGAAAAAAAGTTATGCTTTTTCAATGTGGGATACAAAACTTTTTGGTTTAAATACTTCAACTTAAAGGGATAATATAGTGTATTTTCAATGTGGAATTTAAAGCCCTTTCGTATATATACTCTCTGTTCCAATGAAAAAAATTATGTTTTTTCAATGTGGGATTTGAAACCCATTAATATATATACTCTATGTTCCCAAGAAAAAAGTTATTTCTTCAATGTGGGATAAAGGATAACATAGTATCTTTTCAATATGGGATTTGAAGCCCCTCTTTAAGTTGAAGTATTTAAACCAAAAACTTTTGTATCCCATATTGAAAAAACATAACTTTTTTAATGGGAACATAGAGTATATGTTCCCATGAAAAAAGTTATGTTTTTTTAATGTGGGATTTGAAACCTATTAGTATATATACTCTATGTTCCCAAGAAAAATATTATGTTTTTTCAATATAGGATAAAGGATAACATAATATCTTTTCAATATGAGATTTGAAGCCCTTTCGTATATATACTCTATGTTTCCAAGAAAAAAGTTATGTTTTTATGTGAGATACAAAACTTTTTGGTTTAAATACTTCAACTTAAAGGGATAACATAATATCTTTTCAATGTGAGATTTGAAGCCCTTTCGTATATATACTCTATGTTTCCAAGAAAAAAAATTATATTTTTTTAATGTGGAATTTGAAACCTATTAGTATATATACTCTATGTTCCTAAGAAAAACGTTATGTTTTTTCAATATGGGATTTGAAACCCATTAGCATAAATACTCTATGTTCCCAAGGATAAAGTTATTTCTTCAATGTGGGATAATTTGTTTTTTTAAAAAAATATTCTTTTAAACTTTATTATTTACAATATGTATAACTTCTATTTACATGAATTTTTTCTTAATTTTTTCATATGAAATATTAAAGCTTTAAATATATTTTTTTAATTTTTTCAAGTTAATCTGGGTTGTCCTGAGTTGACCCGGGTTGACCTATGAAACCTGGGACCCGGCCTCTTGACCGGGTCAACCCCCGGACCAAGTTTAATAACTATGCTTAAAACCCAATCTTAATAGCTCTGATCCTTTATAATACTATGCCAAATTCCTTGCCCAAGCCATCCCTCTAATAGTCTTGATCCAGTAAAAGTTTAACTGAATTTATTAAAAGGTGAAGACCAATTTAATTTGTTTCAAGAGCTGAGATTGGTTCAAAGTAGGAAGGTAAATACTACTCTTGAATCTTCTATATATACAACCTTAAGATAGATCGTGGCAGGGGGACAACAAGAGAAAATGAGCAAGGAAAAAAAGGAGAATAATGAAAAGAAAAAAAATTAACAATACAGCGAGAAAGAGATTGAGAGAGAAAAATACAATGAGAAAAGGGAATAGGAAAAGATAAAGAATGAAGGTGAGGAGGAAAGACTAGAAAATGTGTCGTGGGTAGGAGGTTCTAGGAATTATCTAAGGAAATAGGAGAGAAGTTGCATTGCAACTCTCAAAAGCTAGCTCTAAACACCATAAATTGGATTCAGGGCTTTGAGTTTCCATAAGTCCTTGTTTTTCATAAGAAAGAAGAAGGATACCTAGCATCATTCGTGAGCACAAAATCAAACCTACATCACCACTATAAGTATCACTCTAATAACCCTCCCGATCACATGGTAACTATAACTTGAATGTGTAGATTTATATATTTTCCCTTTCATTCTTTTATGCTTGAGATTTTGCTTATTTTCTTGCTCTTATTTCAGCATGTATATTATATTTCCTTTTCATTTTCATGATGATGGTGTGTTAATGAATGACCATGTCAGGTAGACCTTCTTACCAAATTATCAAAAGTCTTATCTTAGGGATGATGCTTTGATTTATTTGAAATAAGAGAAGGAACCAATTTGTTTATTTTTATTTTTATTTTAAGTAGTGTTTAAGCTTGTGTTTCCTCTAAACTGAGGGTCTATAGGTTAGCTTCATAGGTTTATAAGCACATGTTATTAATCATGAGTTAAAGATGAGGAGGTCTTAAAAAAACACCTTGAGGCACACTAAACCTTTGATAATGAAAGATAAATTAGTGTTTTTTTTTCTAAAGTAGGGTGTGCAGGACTTTTGTTTTATGAAGGAAATAGAGAGTTGATTTCAGGTTTTCTTGGTGGCAACAAAGTTGTAGTACCTATGAAGGTCAGGTCCTAAATGTTTAGGTGTGGTGGGAACCTATAGGAAAAAAAAAAGTAGGTCTTGAAGCCCTTTTATTATTAACTCTAACATAAATTTCTTTTTGAAATAAAAATTTCTTTTATTTTTAATAATGCATGTTGTGGTCCTTTCCATTATAAAGTTAGTTCAGGTGCATATTTTATTTTTATGTAAAAACAAAAGATTTGTCCATTTTTGTAAAGCATGGATGGTAGCCCATACACTTTTACTTTCATTTATGCTAACATACACAGGTATAAGGTTAATAAGTTGATTAAGGGTCCTTTTTGTCTTTTGAACAAGGTTATGTGATGAAAAAGATGTATGATATGAGAATATAGTTGTGTTTTTTGGGAGGGTAGTAAAAGCTATGTCATTTAATATTATTATGCTTCTTACATGAATAATAGTTTGTGTAACTTAGTATGATTATTGCCTGCTTATTGACTAATTGTAGTCATTGGAAAAAAAATAAAATTCTAAACATTCTCTTTTAAATCTTGCATAGTTAAGTCTCTCATAAAAAACAAGAAAACAAGAAAAAGAAAGCATTTTTACATGCTTTAGTATTTTATCATTAAAAAAAAATTGTTTGTTTTAACATTTTACAAAAAAAAAAATTTATCATGTAATTTTGGATTTCATAATAAGTTAATAAATTTATTGAAACTTGACCCAAATTAAAATTAAAAGGTCTATTAGGCTAACATATCCAAAAAAATATATCTTGATATTCATTTTTTATGTTTAGGATATATAGACTCAATATAGGTCATTACTTTAAATATTAAATAATTTTTGCATATTTCCTTAATTCTTAAACAAGTAAAGATTTTTTGTCTAATATTCACTAATATTAAAGTGAAAAAGTATTAAGAATCTTCAATATAATATTCATCAAAAAAATCAAGAGTATTATTTTTAGTTTAATAATCATTAATTACATTACAATACGAATCATCAGTATTAAGTCTTCATTTAACAAGTATTACTAATGAAACCTAAGTGTTATAGGGCTAGTGAACCTCATTGGAAACCTTTCATCGACCTTTTCTAAAATTTAAGTCGGGTTTAATGAGCACAACATAGACTTATGTATCATTCACTAACATGATTTCATCGTCAATTAGTCACAAGTTATGATCATGAGTGACAAACTTTGAAACTATCAATTCACCAAGTGTTATCTAAATATAATAACTAGGAATAACATAAATGAACCAAGCCATAGAATGACTAGGTTTAACCAACAACTAGGGTTTAACTCATTATCCTCTACCATAAGTAATGTAAATTGACTATTTACAACAAGCCATTACCATAAGTAATGTAAATTGACTATTTACAACAAGCTATTAGGAATAGAATATAACATAAGTAATGCAGTCTACCTCAAGTATAATGTTTTAAGGTGATAGTATCTTCACTTTAACATAACCAATCCCCTACCGTAGATCTATCTTGATCAATTAGAGTTTTTTAATGACTGTAACACTAAATGATGACTCTTCTTTTTATTTTTATCTATTTTACAAATATAAAACCAAACATTTTGCTTTTTATAGGCTTGTTATGATTCTAGACGTGGCATTGTTATTTTTAAATCTTTTCAAATTTGAAAATAAAATTAGGCTAAAGTGAATTAGCCTAATAAAAAAAATGACATGTTTTACTTGATTTTCAAATTTGAAAGAAAAAAATGGATTGATAAAATAAAATCTTATTTTTAAAAAAATTAAAAAGTGAAAAGAAAATAAAATATTAAAAACAAATTTACTGAAATGAAATAATACTCAAGAAATAAATATAAATTAAATTATTAGCAAAGGAGTTTATTTGGATTTATTTACATTGTTTATTATTTTATAATTATTTCTAGAAGCAAGAAATGAAAATCAACATTTAAAACATTTCAAAAATTAAAAAATATAAAAAAATTACTCGTAACAAATGGTTCTGATTATTAACCAAATATATTGTTAAGGGATTCCATAATAAAAGGATTCAACTGATTAAATCCTAATAGTGGAGGAATATCAGGTGTAATTAACTCATATCCTACTGGAAGGATACATTAATTAACAAAAACTAAAAGATATGGTGTTTTTATTATATACCATCTTACAAAAACATTGTTAATTGCAAATATGTTTTTTTTCTTGTCTTTTCTCAATCCATATTTTTTTTGTTTTTTAAATTCATCATTCAACATTTGGTTTATTAAGAATTGAACTTTATAATTTGTTATGAGTTGCTTTTTTTAAGGTCATCTCAATCTCATGACCTATATTATGAGTTTGACAGATTAACTCAGTTGACTCAAGCTTTTTTTTTTTGAATTTATCTCTTTTAATTTCACCATTTAATACTGAGTTGATCATGAAATAGGTTCTATGACTTTTTTTTAGTTTTCTTTCTGTAAGGTTGTTTTGGTGTCATGATATAGGTTTTGCGGGTTAACTTAGGTAGACTCAAGTTATTTTATTGTGTCATGTTTTTAGATTGATTTTAAAAAAAATTCATCATTCAACAATGAGTTAATTGAGAATTGAACTTCATACTTTGTTTCAATTTGCTTTGTATAAGATTATTTCAATCTCATGAACTCGGTTGTGAGTTTAACAGGTTAGCCCCAACTCACTTGGTTATTTTTTCAATTCACTTTTTATGAGGTTATCCTAGTCCCATAACTTAGGTCATAAGTTTG
>Ga0325403_1000861_pt1 | contig 23619 bp, 13 predicted proteins | sample PopdelMetagenome_19_FD_205665 | JGI IMG/M metagenome (GOLD analysis project Ga0325403, IMG submission 205665) | Populus deltoides microbial communities from Bellville, Georgia, United States - Xylem-PdKOR-R4 | ecosystem: Host-associated > Plants > Phyllosphere > Stem > Wood/Secondary xylem... | reverse complement strand
GAGACATGATAAAAAAAAATGTTAAAAATACAGATTAGCAAAATAAATAAAAAGAAGTAACATGGTTATTGAAATTTAATTTGAACTATAACATCCTTTAATTTATATATATTAAAAAAATAATACATTGATTAAAAAAAAAGTGTTGCCAAATATATATAGATTTAAAATTCGTACAGATTTTAAAAATTATTGGTGATGAAATATATTTATTTTTTAAATTTCATTTGAAAAATAGTTAATAAAAAAGATTATATAACTGTTAATGCCAATAGCTCACATTTCTTAATTATCCTTTTGTTTTTATCCCATTGAAGCATGTATAAAAAGTAAATTTTTATCCCCTTCCACTGTCTCATTTTTTTTTTATGATTTACCTCATTATATCATGTGTCAAAATCTCCAAGTTTTTGATCTCTTCTCTCGTAGCTTTCTTTACATGTAAAAAGCTCTCTACACTAAACAACTTTCAATATAGAAACAATATTTCTTTGTAATTAGACATCCTAGAGGTTAAGGTACTGATATATACTTATAAGGATAAAAATATAAATTTAATTATCAGGAAGTGCGCTTATTAGAAAAAGCAGTGAGAAACTTCGAACGAGACTAATATTTCTTTAAAAAAATGTGAGGATATTCAAATAAAAAAAAAATGACACGCAGCATTCATGATTTCCCTTTAAGCAACAAATAAATAAAAATAAATAATAGCCTAGCGATATAGCTGTTGAGATAATTTCTGTCTCATACATGAAGAACCAAACGTCCAGAAGTGCCACCCTTAATTCCCAGTCGTTGAATTAATATGCATGCGCGTACCAAAATCTTTCCGACCTAGATTACTTTAGCCAAAGTTAACAAGATACGGCTGTCGTTTTTAAGAGCAATAGAGGCGACCAAATCCTTGATTTAGAGGAGACCGATTGGTGGACTAGATCTATATGTAGGCTGTAAAGACAACCAACTCTTTTGACTATGTAGTGCTCTTGCTGGTTAATAATCAGCAATGGAATAAGTGGTCCAAAGTGTACCAAGCAGTCAAGCTGGTTCACTATGCTACTATTCCAGTTTTATTGCTATGTTGGAGCCATTTCCCAGCATAATTTTATAGGATCACTATAGCTTCTAATACAATACATGCCATGATAGAGAGTGATCTCAACTATTGATTCTAACTCTAGATTCATGTAATTGTGACAATAAAGTGTGGCAGTTGTTTACTGTATGAAGGTCAACCATCATAAATTCTTAACTTTGTCTAATTAAATTATACAATTTCAGTCCAAGAAATTGTTCCAATTCCATTTTGATACAAAGATTTATTTTTGTTTTTTTTTATCTTTAATTGAGAAAGGAGAGAGAGAGAGGTCGCTGAACTCTTGTGGTAGAGAGAGAAATTTATCGTTGACACCAATTTAAACAACCAAAATGAGAGATTTTTGTGTCAAAATGTTCTATTTGATTATGGGAGTTCATATTAGGGGTTTTTGTACCTTTAAAGTTCGTGAAAAAACATATCTGAGCTCATGTTGATTTTTTATTTTGGGCGGTTGAGCTTGGTTTTTGAGGCGGTTTTTTGGGTTTTTTAAGCCCGTGGATAGGTTTGTCTTGATTTTATTGGTGTTTTGGGTAAAAAAACGGGTTGAAAAATAGGTTTTTGAGTAAAAAAAACATAGACCCTGATTTTTTTAAAAAATAAACAAGCGACAAGTCATTTTTTTTTATTTTAAAGGCAGAGAACATGTTGTCCTCCCCATGCAATGATTAAAAAAAAAAGGCCCGGTCGCGCGGGCCTTGGTTAAATGGGTCAGGCAAGTTGGCCTGGCTTCCCAGGCCCAGCAACGCCTAGCCCTTTTTTCCTCTATTTTTAATTTTTATTTTTTAAAAAAATTAATTATATTTACATTAATACCCCTTCTCTATTTTATTTTGTTTAGAGGGCATCTTTTAAATAATATTTATTTTTTGGTTATGCGTTTAATTTTCAGAGATATTTTTCTGATTCAGATTCATCTATGGTTTTGTTTTTATCTTTTGTATAGATAAAATATATTTTTTAAAATAACAAATATTTATTTTCAGATGATATTTTTAATATGTATAAATTATAAACTTGGGGTCCCTTTCAATTTTAAAAAAATTAATTTTGGTCCCAAACTTCATTCTCTTAATATTGGTATCCTTAGTTTGATAGAGAAAAGAGAAAGTGGTCAGATTCTGATGATAGAAAGAGTTTCGGTTAACACCGATTCTAATAAAAATATGATATTTTTATGTCGATGGGTTCCATTCTATAAGGAGAGTTTAACCTTAGTATTTTTTTTCCCTTAAACTTGCTTATAATATTAGATCTAAGCTCAGAAAGAATTTTGATCTCGAGTTCATATTTGGTTTTTAAGCTGATTTTTTAGTTATTTGAGGTTATGTATAGGTTTTTCAAGGTATTTGGGGTGTCTTTTAGGTGTTTTAGGTTAAAAATAGTTGAAATAAGTTTTTTTGGATGTAAAACACCTTTGTCTTAACTTTCTGACGACCAGAGGTCATCGCAATATAAACATAGTAAGCAACGCGCTGCGTGTTATTTTTTTTTAAATCAAGGATGTACGACCATAAAGAAAATTATAGAGGCCTAAGCATATGGGCTACTCCAAGCCCGTAATCCCAGAACTTTTATTTGGAAGCCCTAGCTTGTTGGGCCAACTAGGCCTAAGTGCATAAGACTTTTTTTTTTTCTTGTTATGTTGTTTTTTTCTCCAATTTGATCCTTCACAATTGGATTTATTGATTTTTTTTTTACTTTTTTTTTTCAATTTCATCATTAAATATTTTGTTGATTTTTGGTTTGGCAACATAATTTCTTTTGGTTTGATATTTTTAGGTTTACCATGATCTCAAACAAACATCCTAACATTTGGTAAGTTCTTAATTTTATAAGCATCTATTTAACCCGATTAAGTCCATAATTCGGGTCACGAGTTTGGATGGTTAACTTCGGTTAGTTTGGAATTAAACTTCATAATTTCTTTTGGTTGCATAAATAATTTTCAATTTATTTAATTAAATGCATGCATAAACTTATAGGCCTAGCTTGGAGGAAGAGCCCAAACTTTATAAACTCAGCATAAGAGAAGAGCTCAACCTTCATGGGCATGGCATAGGGGAAGATCCAAGCTTCCATAGACTCAGCAAAAAGGAAGATCCAAGCCCCTATTGGCTCAACCTAGGGGAAAAGCCCGCCTTTATTAGCTTAGCCTAAAGGAAGAGCTTACTCATGGTTACTGACCCAATACATTTTAGATCCTACTCTCCCTATACCTTTAGGTGTATAAAAAATCTCTCAGTAACCCACCATATTTCTATCTCATTAATGTTTATATAAGGGATATCTATCCCTTGTTAATGCTATCAAGAAAAAAAAACCTTCTAACCCCTCAATTACACAAAATGACAAGATTTATAAGTTATAAATACCACATGAATCCTTCAAGCTCTAGGTTCACAATCTTTATTCTCCACTGCATATATATTTTTAGAGCATCTCTCTCTAAAATATCATTATATTGTCTCTTTAAAAATATTATTATTTAAGTATCCGAGAGTTCTCAAATCTATCAAATGTGATCGTTTACAACCACCTTGACTTACCAAGTATCAGGTACAAGTTACCAATCACTTTGGTTAGGGAGAATGGATTAGATTGCTAGAACCAATAGATTAACCGATTATCCAACACATAAGTCTTATTCCAAAGCTACTTGAATATTTTAGGATTTCATCAATAAGAAAAGTAGAAAAAGTCAACTCAATATCAGTAAAGCTTACTATTAGAGATGTGAGACATTCATTAGACTTATAATATCTTTCTAGTTTGTTTTTCAACTTCATTTCTTAATCTTAACTTATAATATCAGCATTCACATAAGCATGTGGGAGCTGGTGTCAATTTCTTGAAATATTTAGCTAAAGCATTCACAACTTCCATCCAATCAAAGTATTTTGATATCTTTCTAATTTGTTTTTCAACTTCATTTCTGAATTCTTTAAACCTTTCAAATTACTCAAACTTTTTTTTTATTAGATACAGATAACCATATATAAAACGGTCAACAATAATTATAATGAAATAAATATATTCATTCATGGAACAAATCATCGTTGGCCTGTATACATTTGTATGTATTAGACCTAATAATTCTTTATACCTTTAATTTTTTTTCTAGTAAAGGATGTTGAAACTGGTGCGTATTATGTTTATTTCTTTATGAAAGGAAATAGTTACTCTCATAAACTGAGATATGAGAAATACCTGAAATTAATATGTAGGTGTTTGTTAGATAACATGTGCACTGAACTAACTCGTAAGAGAATTTTATATGGAGACATCACCTATGTCTATGGAAAGGCTCTTGTGAAAGTTGTGTAAGTGATCCTTAAACTTGAGATCACTAAGTTATCTTATATAGGGGGTATTATTTTTTGATCATGACCACATGTTTTTCTAATTAAAGGTAAAAAAAAATTAATTTATTTTTTCACATCTCTTTTCTTTTGGGGTTGTAAAAATATTTTCTCATCTAATTTCTCTTGAATCTAATTCGAGGTTTCTTAATTAATTATATAAATATTATGTAATTTAGAAATGTAGGAATTTAGATAGAAAAATCAATTTGTAATCCAAGACAAAAAAAAAACGATGGGTGCAAGATACAATCATGATGCTCACAAAGGACTTGTGGAGATTTGTAGAAGCTACCTAGGTTTTGACCACCTAATTCCCTTCGATGGCTTGAGGGAATTAGTTTAGATATATAAATATCCATCCAATTAGAATGGCATGCTAGGGGTGTATATTAATATATAATTTTTATGTATGATATATCAATTATACCATGAAATTTGACCTAATTAAAAGTGATAATAAACCCCTCATTAATATATTAAGTACATGTTGAAAACATGATTTATTGCCTTCCGATATTATATGTTTAAAACTAAAGTTCTATTCATGGATAACTTGTTGAACTACTCAATGTTACCGATAATCGAATAAGTTTAATGCTATAAAATTAGGTACTACTTGACTAAATTATATAATTTGGATGAGTTACTTATGATCATATAAGATTAGAGACAATATTTAGGTGAAACATATATGATATGTTTAGACAAAACGTTGTCACCTAACTGATATAAGAGTCATATAAAGACGTGATTGATAAGTTATGTTATCTATCTAACTTAATTTAATTTATTTTGATTTGTTGAGTTACGTAAGGCCATATAAATTAAATAGAATCCTAACCCACTTTGAGATTTAAGCAAGATTCATAAATTAATAGTGAAGGCTATTAATTTGAAAGAAAATAATAGGATATCAATTTAAGATTAAAGACCTTATTTAAATTTGGTTTTAAATTTATATGCATTAAGCTAATACTCGCTATCTTTACATAAATAGGTTGATAGATTAAAATGAATAGTAACATGTCCTTGCGCAACAAACTTGATGCTAACAAATTGATTGGACCAAACTTCTTAGAATGATACTGTAATGTGAGAATCATTCTCAAGTAAGAAAGAAGGTTATATGTTCTTGAAAATCAAATTCCTATTGCCCTTGATGAGGATGTTGATAGAGAAGTTAGGAATACATATCAACATTATATTGATGACGATGAGCAGACTGTATATACGATGTTAGTCAGCATGACACCTAGACTTCAAAGGCATGATGAAAATATGGATGCTCATACTATGATTATGCATCTGAAAGAGTTGTTTAATACAACCAATACTACCGAGAGGTATGAGACCTCTAAAGAATTTTCCCATTGAAGATGATAGGTTCCTCATTGAACACTTATGTTTTGAAAATGATTGGTTATATTAATAAATTATGCCAAATGGGTTTTATCATGGACCACGAGTTAAATGTTGACTTAGTTTTGCAATCATTACCCTAAAGCTTTTCACAATTCATTATGAACTATCACATAAATAAATTGGATAGTACATTGCCTGAATTGTTTAATATACTTAAAACTGTTGAAACGGCCTTTAAGAAGGAAAAAGGTCATGTTCTCCTTGTTTAATTTTCTAGTATTTCTAAGAAGAAGAACAAGAAGAATAAGGTTCTATCTCTAAGGCAAAGAAGGCCACTAGAGGCATCAAGAGGTATAAATGTATTTGTCATCATTGTAGCAAGGATGACCATTAGAGAAGGAATTACAAGGAATATCTAGCAAGTATGAAGGGAAAGAAACTTATTAAGGTTTCTATTGCAAGTATGTTTATGATTAAAACTATCTTTCTACTTTAAATAGTAGTTCTTGGGTATTGAATACCATATATGGTTTCAATTGCAATAATATGCATGAACTAAAGAAAAGTAGAAGATTAAATATAGGCAAAGTGAACTTATGAGTTGGAAATGAAGCAAGGGTTATTGCATTAATTGTAAGAACTTATTATTTTACTTTTCCAAATGGGTTTATACTATAACTTAATAATTGTTATTTTGTTCCAGTACTTTCTAGAAACATTAATTATATCCATTTATTTCTTAGCTTTGAATGAATTTAAATTTATTATTGAAGCAAAAGTTTTTATTTTTATAATAATAGTGTTTTTATTTTTAGATTTGGTGATTATACAAATAGTTTGTATATACTTGATTTTAAAATTTCCATGTTACATATAAACTATAAGAAGAATAGATTAGATAATTAATAACCTTCATATTTATGGCATTGTAGACTAGGTCATATTAATGAAACAAGAATCGCTAAGATACATAAAGAAATATATTTTGATGCTTTTAATTATGAATCGTATGAAACTTGTGAAGCTTGTTTATTAGGTAAGATGAATAGAACACCCTTTACTGAAAATAAAGAAAGGTCTAAAGAATTGTTAGGTCTGATATATATAGATGTATATGGATCAATGATGATTCATTTCATAGGTAAATATACTTATTTCATTATATTTATTGATGACCATTATAGATGTGGTTATGTATATTTAATAAAACACAAGTTTGAATCATTTAAAAGGTTCAGAGAACTTAGAAATAAAATTGAGAAACAAACTGGAAAGAGTCTCAAAATATTTCAATCAGATCGAGGTGAAGAATAGTCAAGCCATATATTTCAAGATTATCTAAAAAATAATAGGATTTTATTACAATGGAAACCTCCTAAAACAACACAACTTTATGGAGTTTCTGAAATGAGAAATTGTACCCTATTGGATATGGTACGATATATGATGAGCTATACAAACCTTCCATGTTCTTTCTAAGGATATGTCCTGCAAACTATTGCTTACCTTTTAAATAAAGTTCCATCAATATTTGTTGATAAGACTCTATATAAGATATGAAATTGTAAAAGATCAAACTTATTGTACTTAAAGATTTAAGGATGTAACGTTTATGTGAAGCTTATAATATATGAAAAGTTAGGAGCTAATTCAGATAATTGTAAGTTTATAGGATATCCAAAAAAAATATGTTGGATATTATTTCTACCATCCTGTTGAGTTAAAGGTGTTTGTCTCAAAATATGCTAGTTTTCTAGAGAAAAAAATTTGTTCTTGAAAGGAGTAGTGAGAGAAAAATAAAACTTAATAAAGTTTAAGAACCACAAACTGACATCTAAATGGATATAACATTTGATGTTCAGTCTGAAACTCAAGAAACATAAGAACTCTATAGATCTAGTAGGACACGTCATGCACCATTAAGATATCAACTTTTCATGGAAGCTGATGATGATGAGTTACTCATACTTGATAAGCTTACCAACTATATGGAAGTAATATCTAATATTGATTATAAGAAATTGCTTGAAGTCATGAAATCTGAAATGGATTCCATGTACACCAACTAGGTATGAACTTTGGTTAATCCACCTAAAGGGATAAAACCTATTGGATGCAAAAAGATCTTTAAGAGAAAGAATAACATAGATGGAATGTATAAACATTCAAAGCTAGGCTATTTGCCAAATGTTATAGACAAAGACAAGGGTTTGACTTTAATGAAACCTTCGCACCGATAGCCATGTTAAAATCCATAAGAATTTTGTTTGCTATAGTTGCACACCATGATTATGAGATTTAGCAAATAGATTTAAAAACTGCATTTCTAAATGGAAATCTTCATAAAGATATGTATATGACACAACTTGAAGGTTTTTAATTAAATAAATTTACTAATAAAGTATATAAGATACAGAAATCTATATATGGACAAACAAGCTTCAAGGAGTTAAAACATCCATTTTTATGAGATAATCAAATAATTTGGTTTCATAAAAATATAGATGAACCTTATGTTTATAAAAATGTTAGTGGGAGTAGAGTCATTTTTTTAATATTATATGTAGATGACATATTATTGATAAAAAAATGACATTCTTTTACTCTAATTAGTAAAGATCTGGTTGTTCAAGAATTTCTCTATAAAGAATATGAGAAAAGCAACCTATATATTAGAAATAAAGATCTATAGAGATAAATATAGAAGATTGCTTGGATTGTCTCCATCCACGTACATAGACAAGATGCTAAGACGATTTAGCATGGAAGAATTCCCGAATTTGGAGTATCTTATTTTCACGCAATTCACAGGATTCAACAAGCAATCGATATTTCACGATCAAAGGGAGAGATGTCAAAGGGGCTTCTTACTTCCCAAACAGATCCTCCTACATCTATATATAAACGCTGGTTTATCAAGAATACGCAAGAAAAGCACTTCGAATTGTTGATTCATCGCCAGAGATGGCATAGAACCAAGAGTTCATTATCTAATGGATTTTTCCGTTCTAATACTCTATCCGAGAGTTATCAATATTTATCAAATCTGTTTCTATCTAACGGAAGGCTATTGGATCAAATGACAAAGGCAAAAAAAAGAATGAAAGAATTTGTCATTTTTTGTTCTATCAATGAATAGAATGTAAAGACAAGTTAAGTAAGGGTTTACTATTCCTCGCCTACAAATATCCAAATTTTTATACCTAAGACCCCATAAATAGTTCTAACTGTATAAGAACAATAATTTATTTTAGCTCGAAGAGTTTGTAGAGGAACCCTGCCCTCTCTAACCCATTCAGCGCGTGCAATTTCTTTTCCATCAAGACGCCCTGCAATTTGTACTTGAATTCCTTTTGTATTGCTCTGCTCAGTTAATTCAATAGCCTTTTTCATTGCTTTGCGAAATGAAACTCCTTACCTATTTTGCAAGGAATACGTCTCTCCAAAGATATATGTTCTAAAACACAAATTGAAAGAAATGAGATGAAAAGGAATATGTGTCATAAGATAGAAATTGAGAGAAATGGGATGAAAAAGATTCCATATGCTTGGACTCTAGAATCCACTATGTATATGATGTTAATTATGTACAAGATCAAATGTATCTTATGTTTTGAGCATAATGGGAAATACCAATTTGATCTAGGTGAGAGTTACTGGAAGATAGTTAAAAACATTATTAAATACTTAAAAAGAATTAAGAATATGCTAGTTTAGGAAAACTCTATACAATAGGTACTTTTATTATCAAAACAAATATGAAACAACTTATCTTAGAAAGGATATATATAAGGTGATTGATATTTTTTATTACATAATCAGCTCCTTACCTAGAACATTTAAAGAATAATTAGTGTTTCTTATCTATCATAAAACTACATGACAATTTGTTTTTCTAATTTGATTATTTTTACATTTAGTTCATCGATATGTCTCATGCGACACAAGTTAGCTATGTGCTCCATTTATTATTAACTCATATGAATGTATTAGAACCCAGTACTAGAAAAAGATCTATTAGATTTCATAACCATATAAAGAGATGTTCCTTTTCAATTATGAATTTTTCATGTTCTAGTTTTCTAATACTTCTAACGTAGTAGAAATGTGTTGAATTCAATATAAAAACCCATAATAAAAAGACAAAATTTTCTTCCAAATCTTCCTTATTTTTCTTGTTTTTTTTTCCCATTCCTTATCGTATATAATTTTCTAAAGATTTATCTGAACTTTTAATCGATCTTACATACCAATAGATATAATAATCAAGAAAAAATATTTGAATAATAGTCTATCAAGAGAACAACCGCCACCATCATGTAAGTTAATTAATCAACCATTCCGTGATCAAAAGTGTTCATGACGTCGAGACTTGATTGCAAAATGATTTTACTATAATTACTAGATTGTATTTTTTTTCTTAAGAAAATACAAGTACAAAAAGCCTCCAAAATAAGGAACAATTTGCAATAAAAAATATTAGGGATAAAAATAACAAGATACAAGATACAAAGCAACGCAGGGCTAAATCATTAATTAGTAATTATATAAGTAACGTTTGCTCTTTATCATTAGTATTTTTGTCTTTATCTCAAAAGCAATTTTTATTTATTTTTTTTTTTCATCTAAGAAGGAGGACAAAGGGGGCTAGAAACAAAGACAAAATAAAATTGTTTCTTTCTACAAATATCTTTTAAATATTTATAATTATTTTCTAAACCATTCATTTTAATTAATTTGTATTAAAAAAGAATATTTGTATTAAAAACATTAATATAATAAATAAAACACACATAATATAGAGAAATGAAAATTTATCATGTTTTAAAAAAATCAAATTTAATGATGAAAAGGTAGGAATTGAATGATAACAAAAAAAAAAACAAGTATTTGTGATGAAATTATTCATTGTATTTCCAACACCACGATTAGATTTGAACTTCGTATTAGTATAAATATTTTATTTAATACATTATTGGCTTAATTATTTATTATATTATTAAATATATCTGAAGAAATGATTTCATGACGGAACAAATCATAATTTAGTTATATTTTCTTAGTAATAATTTTTTTATGATGATAACAAATTCTTTTTTAACATGATTTAGAAGAGTAGAGAAATTACCATTTCAAACTCGGTAGAAAAAAAGAAATTAATGCTCTTACAAGCTAAAATGATAATAGATATATATAAAGTTAAAACGAATATTTTTACATTTTGTTTTCTGTTATCTCTCATCAACTAAACAAAATAAAAAAAAAACATTCATTTTATTGTATACATTCTAGTAGAAGCTAACATAAAAAAGATCCATTTCCCACTCAACTTTGCAGCACAACCAGAATATGGGTCGGGTTGGTTGGGTTATTAATGAATTTACCTTGGACCCTTTGAGAACTTGCAAGTCCTCAATGCTTGGAAACCTGGGCTTGATCCCTTTTTAAATTACAACCCAATTTACACTATTGTTAAACTAAATAAATAAATAAAAAGAGTCTGTGAATGCATATTCACAGAAACCCTATCACAAGGCTCTGCAGTTTGGAGGGTTTGACCACAAGGGGCTAACAGTATGCTTTTGAGCCAATGAAAAAGAAGGGTTACTCCTCCATCATTGATTCTTGTAGGGCTGTAAGCCTATGTTTGGACACAGTGGGTCCCATCCATGTGTGCTCCATGTGTATGCTGCCTCGTGTGCTTGCGTGCACGATTACCGCCACTTTAAATGCTTTGCTTCTCATATCAGACGCCCGCATTCCCACAATTTCCACAAGCTGCCACCGAGCGTGGATTATTTTTATTTTTATTTTTCTTCTCCCGTGTTCTTTTTTTCCCCTTCGTACCGTAAGAAAAGAATGCAGTCGAAGCAATCAATATACAGCTAAAAATCTCCAAATTTTAAATCATGAATCAATAAACTTTAATTAGCTCACCTAGCTCGTTTAATTAGTGTCCTCTTCCTTCCAGAAATCTCTCATTAATCTGTAATAAAAATAAATAAACCTTGAAATCTTGAAACAAATACGAGCACAGTGGGAGCTTGGGAGCGGAGGGGGGGGGTCAGTTATCTATCCTTAAAAAGAACAAAAGAAAGAAGAGAGATTGCTCACCATCACCCTGATGTTGGTCAATTTCCTTGAACAAGCTAGCTTCGTAGGAAGTGCAAGGTACAAGGAAAAGTGGACCCACTTATCAGATCGAAATTCATGTTTACTGTTACAAAAGAGAAAAAGGTATATATATATATATATATATATATATATGTGAAAAACAAAAAAACATCTTCTTTCGGATAGGGAGAGAAAATGCTGATTACTGGGTGAAGTGGCACTCACAGGAGGTCAATTGAAAGGATAGCCGTGACTCACGGGGGCTGATCCCTCCTCCGCTCATCTGCTTGGACCACTTCCCTTTATCATTATCAAACATTTTCAATTAAATCTTGACATAATTTGCATGGTCCCTCTTTGCCCATGCATGCAAACTACTTTTATTGCATACACATATAGATATGGGAAGCATGATTTAGATTTATTTTTTATTTCATCTTTGATAATTCCTCTCCAAAAAACAGTAGCACGTTTAAATATTATACATAGGAGTTTTTGGCGTTGGTGTTCTACAAATTAATTAGTCAAATTTGGATTAGTCAGCTCTTAACTCATGCTTGGATTAATTAATTGCTATTATTAGCAATCATTAAGATTCATAACAAAACAATCAAATACAACATTTTCGTGCAGTTGGAAACAAAAAAAAACCACGTAGAAATCATTTTGAAGTTATTGTTCATCAGTAAGTGAGTGTATTGTTCATCAAAATCATACACAAGCTGTACGTATGAATGTATTGTTCATCAATAGGATCTAAAAGTAGGAACGGTAGTGGTTTTTGTTTCTTGACAATGAGGCCCACTGGCATAGAAATCCCACAACTTAAGCTAAGCTACACATTCACTTCTAACAACTGTGAGTGTTTGTCTTAAAGAGAAAGAGAAGGAAAGATAAAGAGCTGTTTGATTGAAAGACACAGTGATGGACTTCAGGGGAACAAAGGCAAAGGCTAAACGCATGCGCCTCTTGAGTCTCCTGATTTTCTTCTCTAATCCAATGATAAGGCAACCATTTTTCCATTTCAGGTCCCACCCAATATTAATTTATATGCTTTATTTATTTTCCATGGGAGCACGAATATATCACCCACATTTTATGTCTATTTTATGTCTATTTTGAGAGGTGGCGGTGAGATGATGGTAGTGATTGTGGAAATACTAGTGAAGTTGTCAAAGTAATGGTAATTGTGGTAAGATGAATATACATGGTGATTAAAATTAATATTTGGATGATATTTTAAGTGAATTACCGTTAGTAAAATATTTTATAAAATTTCATGCATTGAAAATATTTTCTAGTAAATAAATTATATTTGAATGTTAATTGTAAAATATATTTTATTGATCAGTTTTTTTAAAAATATTTTACTGGAAAAAACATGAATTTTTTTTCTATAAGATATTTTTCAAAAACAAACAATGGAAAATCTAAAATATATTCTTATGTAAAATATTTCACACCAAAAAAACATATTCTAAAAGACTAATACCAGTTATAACATTAAATTTAAACGAAATAATGAAAAGAATCTATACAATCTACGTCTATTAATGATTCAATAGGTATATAGCTATTTGCCAATAGCGGCATTATATATATATAAAGCAGAAGATATGAATATGTATATATTTAATAATTGAAAAATGTATATATTTAATAATTGAAGAAGATCTTTGAGAGAGCCTACACGAGGCCATCCTTTTAAAAACCCCATGTGGAGACCATGTGAGAGATTTCTTTTCTCTGCCCAAAGCCCAACTTCATGCCCTAAAATTTCTCTTATGTGGGTCCCTGCCCCCCTCTCAGCATTACCATGTTTTCCGGATCCTGCCAATTCTCTCTCTCTCCAAATCAACATCCTCCGAATGGGGGTGGCGAAGGCATGGAACCCGAAAACCAAATATTGGATTTGCAACAATAATATTAATGACAATAATTGATTTTATCTTACTAAAAAATATATTTTTCTCATATTATTGAAATTCCACGATTTATTTTATATTGCATAGCATTAAAATGGACCTTACCCATTATGCTGTCGTGGAAATACTAGCTAGAATAGCCCTATAGAAAAAGTTTGAAATGGGCGTTTGGCACTGTGTTTAAAAATTATTTTTGAAAAAATTTGATTTTTTTATTTTAAATTAATATATTTTTAATGTTTTTAAATTATTTTGATATACTGATCTTAAAAATAATTTTTAAAAGATAAAAAATATTATTGACATATTTTCTGAATGAAAACCACTTTAAAAAGTTATCACAACCACACTTTCAAATATCTAGAGAATGTTCATTGCAAAATTATTTTTTTATGCATAATTAGGAATGTTTTAAACAGCGAATGACAATAGGAAAATGTTTTTTTTTTTTTGGTGTAATTCAGGATAAAGTATTTGCATGTGGTAAGTAAGGAAAATAAATTAAAAATCCCCGAAATACAAGTGTATAACTACCATTTATGAGAATACAATTTTAACTTGAGGAGACACTATTTCTTAATTAGTCCATTACATAAATTAAAAAGAAACAAAAATATATGTATATATAAATATCAATAATTTTTTTAAAAAAAAAAACTAATATGCACTACCAAATCACTAATGGAATATTTTGTTGGTATTTAAACATTGGATCCATTGAAAATAAAATTACCGATGAAATAACGGATGAAAACATGCCGTCAGAAAACATGTCGATGATTTCTATCCTATTAATCATTCAATCAGTAATATAATCACTAATGAAATTAACACGCCAAAAAAAAATTACTTGCATTAATTCTCTCGATAAATTCATTAGTAATTATGATATATTATTGATAGAATAAAATGTTGGTAAACATATATGTTATTATATGCATATTACTGATAGAATTAATCCGTCAGAGAATCACTTCTAATAGTGGTAGATTTTGTAATTGTTTTCCAACTCTATAGAATTCTTTGAAGGACTTAGTCTATTAGTAATTATAATATGGTTTTTCAAATTTCATTAGTAATTTTATCGGTATTATATGTAATTATTTCAAAAAAATAAAAAGAACAATTCAATTAAAAAATATTATTAACTACAATCTATCTATTCAGTGGACAAAAGCTATAGGAGAAGATGAAGATGGATCTTTGCTGGAACTAAGAGTCCGATGAGGGGGAGCACATGTACCAATGAGAGTTGCTAACAACTGCTCGATGACATTCAAATTATCCCTCAGTTGGGTCATCTCAGCCCCAAGTTAAGTTGGGTTGTCTCAGCACTAAGTTGGGTCATCTCATCTTGAATCTATTATCGTAGAATCGCCTGGACAATCGGTGATTGTTGGCTCAATCTCGACTACAAGGTCTTAATGGTCGAGACACTACAGTCTATCTATATATTATCGGTCGTAGTGTTGAAGATAATGTAAACCTGATTTCTATTGGATTCACCGATAAATCTAGCCTCGAACCACAAATTCCTATCGAGTTTTGAATGGGTCAAAGGATCGTCCCCGTATCTCTCGTGCAATCGGGTGTTATATGTTTTCTGAAAAAAATAAGTTAGCAAATATAAAAAAATAATAACTTAAAAAATATTGAAATCTAACTTACTATGAACTTCTAGGCTCGACTATCCACAAGTTATACACCCCTTTCTATTTGTCCTCCTTCCATATGTGGATTTCAACAAAATGCTTTCTTGGTCTTGGATCATGCCCAAGCATTGTAACCTGCAAAATGAAACTATGTTAGTTAAATATTTTCATACAATACAATAAATTTTTTTAAAAAAAGATTATCATATAAAACAGAATCTTACCATTTGCTTCGCATGTGAAATGATTAAAATGGATCTGTTGGTATGTGTGGTCATGGAACTATAAATCTCTTTGGTCTGGCTCTTTGAACTGAATTGCGACCGCCTCAAGAAACGCTCAGACATCATGTGCTAGATATAAGCATCCCAGATACCTTCCAAGCATATGAAGGTTTGAAATCCCTTCATGTAACCACGCCTTCTTACCTTATAAGAACTTTATCTCTTGCATATTTCTTTGTTTGTTTTTAAATAGCATATAATTATGTGAATATCAGAATTCGATTTTTTTCAAGTATATTTTCTTCACTGTTTTTTTTTTTATAAAGGTCTTTCAGGATGGAAAAATATTGAAAAATTCTCATTGCATCTACAACCATACTCCTATAATGATTACTATTATTATTTACAACTCCATGAATGTTACTAGAACTACAAGTTAACCCAATTGTCCTTTCTACCATGGTCTCATAAGGAACATAAGGTTCTCCATGTGCAAACCAACACAAGTATTTTTCTATGAACTCTTTTTGTAGAAGATATATCGTAACAACATCTGAATTGAGAAATTTTTTATTTTTACACTTCTTACATGAACATTTAATACTGTCTCCACTAATATTTTTCAAATTAGATAGAGCATAATTAATAAAACCCTCAACCTTTTACAATAATCTTTCCTGTACAACCTTTCAGGTGAAACTCAATACATCCAAGAATGATCATCCATTGCTTATATGAAATCTTTATGGAATATTGATGACAGCATGCATTAATTAATAATGTGAACTGAATATATTATCGTTACGCAACTAATTAGCTATCATTGATTGAAGTCAAACTTATTCAATCTATTTTAATAGTATCTTTTAATCATTATTATTTTTCTCTAAATATTCAAATTCCTCTAAATTTATCAAAATCTTCAACTTAACAATAAAATTGACAAAATACAAAACATAACTATTAAATAACCCATTATTTATTTCATTATAAAACACTTAAGTTACAAAATTAAACTCAATTTCATCAAATGACAAAAAATATAATTTTTTAAAATCTCAAATAAATCATAACATGTATAAATTATATGTTCATACAGCAAATTTCTATAGGAAAAAGTTATAAAACAAGTAAACAGACAAACCACATATACTACACAAAAATGCAAAAAAAAAAAAAAACATAAAAGGTGGGTTTTAATTAAAAAAAATAAATAGGTTTGCTTACTTAATGTGACATATCTTCAAAAAAAGTTGAATTAGCACAAGGATACTGACAGACTACGTGTTAGGGTAGCTGAATTTGTGATGATGAGAGCATGATTTATGAAAAAATAAGGAGGGGAAGGGTGTTGTTTTCTACATAAAAAAAGGAAGAAGAATAAAAAGAAATAACGGAGGGGGACAAAGGGGATTATATGACAGGTTATAACTTAATATTATCGATGGATTCCCCAATGAAAATTACCGACTGTAATTTTTCATTTGTAATTCCATTAGTAAAATTAACACGTCATATTTGCCGATAGAATTAACAAGCAAATGCATGCCTAATTTTTTTTTTATTCTTTAAATTCCACTTGTAATTCTTTTTATATTAACCAAAAAAGCTTTTTTTGTCGGTGAATATTGACAAAAACAACGACATGATATTTCATCAGTAAATTACATTATAATTTATTGATGATATTTTTTTTGTTGGTATTTTTATTTGTATTTAATAATTATTGTAGTGATGTATGTATGTATAACTATCACGTAAGAGAATAAATTCAAAATTGATGATAAGAAATATATACTAGTGAATAGTCCAGGTCGTCAAGACTTAAGCTGAGACCTTGAAACAACGTCTCTGAGATTGAATTTCCAATCCTTAAATCATTACGAGGAATCATTCTTCGTTTTCGTTCCTCGTGCATTTACATATCGTTTGCTATACCGAATTTACTCTTACCTCTCTATATATACCAAATATTACTAAGCCGAAGTTTAAACATGTCAATGCATACAAAATTCACCATTGAAGGTAATATATACAGTAAAAACACACACAGCAACAACAACAAAACTCAGTTTTTTTAAGTTTTCTTTTCTGTCTATTAAACATTAATCCAATCTTGATTTTAAATTTGAAGCCCACTTTTTGTTTTTTTTTTTATTTTTTGAATTTCACTTGTAATTTTCTCTATATTCATCGAAAGAACTTTTTTTATCGGTAAATATTAACGAAAACAACGACATGATATTTAATGACTTGTTTCTTTTCTGTCTATTAAACAATCCAATCTTAATTTTAAATTTGAAGCAGGTGAGCCATAAATAATATATAATTATTTTTCACGAAGGAAATAATTGTGGAGATTTCTTGATTTAAAGGATGCTACTCAAGCATATGCTCATGGTGTAGTCTTTTTGGGTGCTAGTCTTTGTTGTCCTTCTCTTGTATATCCTTAGAAAGGAACATCGATAATGAAAATATATATGAAATTGTTTGTATTTAATGACTTGTTTTTATCTCACTCTCAATCATACAACTCAAATAAATATTTATTTGCTAAGCTAAGCCCGTGAATTCTATAACGAAGATGGTATTTCAGAAATAAAAAGAACATTATCTTAATTAGTATGATTTTTCTACATCTTGCCATCGGCAGCTAAATTTAAACTTCTTTCCCGTGCTTCTCCTTTTTATTTCTGAATGCTAATTATAAAGAACAGTACTCGTTCGGATACAAATTCAAATGCAAGTGCAGAAATAATTAACAAAATAGCTAAAAGATTTGAGGTGACAGACATTGTTGGTATGAACAGTTAAGTTGTTCCCCTAACTTCTTTCTTTTCTTTCTTTTCTTCTTTTCGTTAATTTTTTTAATTTTTTCCTTGATTTTTTTATTTATCCTGTTAAAACCTAAATCCTCTTGATGATGTGTAAAAAATAAAAAGAATTCTACCCATTTTGGTCTCACCTGTCATCATGGAATTACAAGTATAATAAAACAACTAGGTAAATCATATAGCCATCAACAGTACCACCATTTTTTTTTCAATTTAATTCCTATTTTTTTTTCCAATTGCAGTCTTCTATAGCTAAATTAATAACCAATCTCTAAAAATTTAAAAAGGAAAGAAAAATCCTAAAAACAATGACCAAAGTGTAAAACAATGATAAATCTTATAGCCAATTTTAAATTCACATGAACAAAATACTTTATTGTCCACCTATTTTCTTCTTTCTTCTTTTCAATCTTTATAGTTTTTGAAATCTTAGTCGTGGTCTAAAAATTTATTTTGATTGTTTTTTAGTCCTTAAATATGAGATAAAAGAGAGAGTCATTAAATTATAGTGAAAGATAAAAGAAAGTCAGCGATTGACTACATTTCAATGATAAAAAAGGTCAATCTTAGTATCATCATGTCCTATTTATTGGGGTTGGATGGGTTTCTATTAAGGGGTTTTGAACCTTTATCTTTCCTTAAAAAGTTGATTAGGTTGAGAGAAGAAATTATTTACTAATTTGATTTTCTTTTTTTTTTTTAATTGTTTGGAGGTGTTTTGGGTTGATATTTTTTTTTCTATGTTCTAAGGGTGTTCATTAGGTTGTTTTAGGTGAAAATAGGCTAACAACAAATTTTTAAACAAAAACAATAGCCCATAATTTTTCTTCCACCACTATGGTGATCGAATTATCGGTAAACAAATGATGCAATGTCTGCCATTGTAGACAATTCGTCATGTAACTTTATTTAGAAAAGAATAGGGTAGACAACTCTTTAGGAAAAAATAAATAAATTTTACCAGCGGAATTACCGACGGAATTATCGTCGGTAAATTCATTGGTAAATTGTGAACATTGTTCATCATGTCAATTATAAAGGGAATCATCGACTGAATTTTCTGTCGGTATTTTTTAGAGAGCTCCAAAACTATTCACTTTCAAATTGCACTGTTAATTATTGTTCTTTACAGACAAAATCATCGACGGATTGAAAATTTGTCAATGTTATTTGGCGGTTTTCTGAAAAAATTCAATTAATTTAAAATTTTCATTTAAATATCATAAATGGAATCACCGACGGATTGAAAAATTATCGGTAATTGTTGGTGGTTTCTGAAAACTTTTTATGAATTTAAAAATTTAAATTATATATTACCGACAGAATAATTAAAAAATATTAATATTCAATTATCCGTCGACAAATCCGTCGCTAATGCACCCCAATAAAAAGTCTGAATCCCCTTATTTCACAAGAGACAGACTCATTTCTTTTTCTTTTTCTTCTTCACTACATGTAAAAAACATCAATATCTATTTCTTTCTCTTCTTCTCTTCTCATCTCCTTCTCTTTTCCTCCATGCTCAGGTATGTCTTCTTCTTCACCAACCCTTTTTTTTTTAGCTTTAATCCTTTTTTAGCTTTAGTTTTTCTTTTTTCTCTTTAAATATAAATTAATTAAAATATATTAATTAATTAAGTGTATGTGCAGAATGCTAGACCTAGCTGATATTTGGTTTTAATTGTGATTAATTAAAATAAATTAGTGAAACAAAATTTTATGAAATTTTCAATAGACTATTTTTTATTTTGTACATAGTTTAATTATGAATAAGATTGCTACAATTTTTTTAAAAATTAGTAGGCATTTTTATTGAGCAACTTTACTTATTTTTCCCTTCAATTTGACTTAATCGCTTTCTTGTTCAAGTCTTTTTTAATATAGTTTTATTAAATAAAAAAATTGATTTCAAAAAACAAAATTATTAAATATAGCCATGTCCTTGGCCAATATTTGAAGACCAAATATCTATATCCAAATCTATCTCTCAAATTCTCAATTTAGGCCTAAGATAATAAGATAATAACATTTTTATTGCTAATAATATATAGTTGGTGTTCTTTTAGTGCAACCTTACAAATATTTTTTCCTTAAATTTTATTTAATTGCTTTCATGTTCGTGTTTATTTATATTATCATTTGATTAAATACAATATTACATATAAAAAACAAGGTTATTAAATAAAACTGGATTTATGACCCGTGTTGCGAAATCAAATATTTTGAAATACATTCATCTCTTAATTTTTAGCTTTGTCTTTGGTTATAGTTAACAACTTTTTTTATGCATTTATTGGTTCAAATGATTATTAATTTATTTAATTATATGCATGCATCAAGTTTTTGATTTACGATTATGATTTTATCTTGGTGTAAAAAAATATATCGGAAAATCCTGCTAATTCATTGTCTCCCATAGTTACTTTATTGTTATCTTCTTAAACAACTTGGACATAACCTCTAGGTTTGGTTTTCGCTACAGATAAGTAATCAACCTTAGAACAATCCTTTTTAAAGGAAAGAGATTATGTGTAATAAACTTGTTGTTAATGTTGGCGTTATGAAGTCTAGCCTTTGTATTAATTTTGATCAAACCATGATGGAGATCTACCTTGATTCAGTTAATGGTGGTATCATATCAATAACATTTGAATAAAAAGACTATATTATGCTCGCTATATGATATTGCAATTCAATTACCTCTTCTAACTTTCTATAATAATCAGCTTCAAACTCCACTACTATAGGTCACTCCACTACTATAAGTCTTTCTACTCTAACCATACTTTTCATAAAAAAAAAACATATTCATTGATAAAATACCTATTATAGAACTTGACATTTCTTTCAGAATCTAAACATAGTAAATTCAAACTATCACTAGCATCTTATCCCATTTGATAAACCTGATACTTGATTATAACCATTAACAATTAAAGAGAAAGTTGTAATGTAATTAAGTATTATAAGAGTTTAAAATTATTAAATACTGCTTACATATTTTCTAAACCACGTGGTAAATTATTCATCTTATAATTGAAAAATTTAAGATTAAGTCTAATGTGAATTTTGAGATAGTAAGACTTGGTAATGTTGTCTACAAGGAATTATTTGATCTATTAGTTTATATGAGAGTATAAGATAAAATTGTTTAAAAATAGCAACATGTTAATACTGAATAAAAGATTTCAATTTATTGCAACCAAATAACATATAATTATGTGAATGTTGAAATCGATTTTTGTTAAGTATTTTCCTCTCACTACTTTTTTTTATAAAGTTCGTCTAGGATGGGAAAATATTGACAAATTCTCATTTAAATGAACTTCCCTACCATTATCATACCGTAGAACATAGTTGATTTATGTTTTCAAATGAGACGGAAAATAGTACAAGATAAATTTTGAGTTATCTTCAACAATATAAGCCTCGATTATCGAAGCCTTAATGTGCACATTGATTTTAATTTTTTTTATAAGGCTGAACAAGTATTTGTATGAAATTGAATGAATGTTTTAAATTAAAAATAAATATAATAAAAATTTAATTAGAATGCATGTGTAATCTCTAATCTCTCTAATTAGAATGCATGTGTAATAAAAATTTAATTAGAATGCACTATGCATATGTATTGGATAGTGCCTCCAACTTTTATCTCAAATGGTAAATGTAGGGGTAGATGCTCAATTAAGTTAAAGAAAGATGGAGGGAATATCATATCAAGTTTGCAAATTGTCTAAATGATATTTATTTCAAGCTTCTCCATGTGTTAGGTATCAGCATGTGGAATGAGTGTTATATAAACAAGTGGTAATCATGACTTTTCATTTCATACAATCTATCATCCTCTAAATTCACAAATCTAGATATGTTCGAAGCATATCCATTAGGAAAACATATAGTTTTAAGTCATCGGTAAACAAGTAACTGTGCATTATTGTCTAAAGCAAAGCTAACTTTAGGCTTCGCGACTCGTGCCTTATCATAAACTAACTTTATATTCATATGGTGACAAAAAAAAATATATCTTTTCTAGCCTTAATGTTGTCCTTTGTCTTTTTTTTCACATCCATCACCGTGTTAAAAATATTTTCAAACATGTTCTTTTTTTTATGTATAACATTTAGATTATGACAGAGGAGATTAGTCTTCTAATAAGGAAGCTTCCAAAAAATACTTTTATAAAATTACGGGTCACACCAAAACCATAAAACTTATACTTGGCGGATTGAAAACCAAATATAATGCCCTCATATTGCAAGATCACATCATACAATTCTTTATCTAATGTTATCGGCAGTGCAACATCTCTTTCAATTATAACTATAAAGAAGTTCTTTCTATTCTTTTTATATTTGTGATCGGTTGACAAGAATCTTTGTTGGAAAAAAATGTTTTACCATTATTTTTAAGATGAATGTCTTGTTATTTTCCAAACAATATGTACATGTTAATTTTTCATACGTGCTCCAATGAAAAAACCATCCCATACACAGAATAACTCATTGATATTCCACATCAAAATTACCTACATCTAGAAATCTTACTTCCTTAAGACATTATACGTCAAAGTCCTAAATGATCATAATTGATTTAACTCATCAATCAATGATCAAAGATAAAAATCTATATTCCTAATTGGACTATTAGGACTAAGATGACTTTATATAAGAATATGAACTTCAGCCTCATAAACATCTTCGGTGGCAAGTTGTAACTTGTAAGTATCACCAACCAATAAGAATATAGTGCAGCAAATTACCTAAATGAATTTAATTTGTTTGCACTTAACATAAGATATATGTTATGTGGTTCCTTTGAAAACTGATGATGCACCCTATTAAACTGCTTTTGAGCTTCACTATCGAAAAGGTGCATCATAACTCCATCTACCGTATCATGTGAATGATACCATACACCACAACATTTAACAGTTTTACCGATGAAATTTTTTCATCGGCGTAAGACACATATTCCGTCAGTAATTAATTTACCAACAAAATCACCGACGGAAATGTTCCGTCAGTGAATCTTTCATCGGTAA
>Ga0325403_1000860_pt1:0-22500 | contig 23623 bp, 22 predicted proteins | sample PopdelMetagenome_19_FD_205665 | JGI IMG/M metagenome (GOLD analysis project Ga0325403, IMG submission 205665) | Populus deltoides microbial communities from Bellville, Georgia, United States - Xylem-PdKOR-R4 | ecosystem: Host-associated > Plants > Phyllosphere > Stem > Wood/Secondary... | reverse complement strand
TATGACCCATTTCATTAGATCTAGAGAACCCTATTTAGAAAAACCATAAACCTAATTCTCAATCAATCAAATATTAAAGCATGAAATAGAAAAATATTTTTAATTATACAAAATAATTTAAAAAATAGCAATTAAAACAATAAGGATCAAAATTCAAATACCAAATAGATTTTATATTTTATTGAAGGGTGAAATTAAAAGAACAATCAATTTAGCAACTGAAAAGAATAATAAATTTTCTAAAAGGGCCAAGAAAAAAAATTAGAAATCAAAACAATATGGACCAAATTGGAAAATATAATACCATCAATTTGGATTGATTAATGAAATTAAAAACAAAAAAAAACTTTTATAAAAGAGTAAAAAAAATTAGAAATCAAAACAATAATGATCAAATTGAAAAATATAATATTTGTAAATTGGAATTGAATGAGGAAATTGAAAACAAATAAAACTTCTATAAAAAGACCAAGAACAAAAATTAGAAATTAAAAGAAGAAGCATTGAAGTTGAAATACAAACAACAAAGAGGGTTAAGCAGTAATTTTTGAATGAGGAGAGAGAAAAGAAAAGGGGGAAAGAAAGGTCCACCAGCAACAAATCGAACAACCAATGTCAACACGCGTTGCTCTATAGGAAAAAGAACATGGTGGTACTTCTAATAACACGATGGAATGGCATTTTGGATGCCAGAAAGTGCCACACACACTGCTCGAAGTACATGCACACCTCTCACGCATCTGTAATTTTTTTTAGTCAAATACCAAATTTTCCCTTAACTAAATTAATAATAATGAAAAAAACATTGTGAAAAAACGAAAAATCCCCTTGACTCCAGTTTTAAAATCTTTTCCTTTAAAGGTATTTTAGTCATTTCACTATGCTTTTTAATTTTTATTATTTTCTTATATTTAATCAAATATCAAATTGCCCCTCATCTAACATTATAATGACGAAAACAAATCATTATGAAAATTAAAAAAAATGCCCATTGAGGCTAGTTTTAATTATTATTATTTTTGCTTACAAAAGTATTTTAATCGTTTCACTGTGCAATTAAAATGAAAAAAAATACTTATTTGTCTCTGGTCAATTTGCTAATGACTAATGGGTTTTGTGAAAATATTTCAATGTCCTTTATAACTAAAGTTAAGTTTTTTGTGTGGAGGAGCAAAATCATCATTATTCTATTCAAGTGAACAATGTTTTTTTTTTTAGAGCTACAATGTTTTTTCAAGAGGTTTTAGCTTCTTTTAATAACTAGATAGGTGGTCATCACTTTGCTATGAGCTGGGTCTAATTTTTGTTAATATAAAAAAACAGACGCCTAAATTATTATAGTGTTTTTAAAGGAGTAAGAAAAATAGGAGACCTGGATCATTGATTCCAATGGACTTAATAAGTTTGGTTAATTTAATAATATGATTATAAAAACAATCCAACAAAAAAAATGACAACGACTAATAAAAAAATGGATACTTGTCAATATTATAAAAATATACTTTCTTATTTTTAAAATACCTAAGCAATCTTATTCAATAACAAAGCAAAATATCGAATTAGAATAGGATAACATCATCAAAAGGAAAGTAAAAATAAATTGAAGCTCAATTACTAGCAAATCAAATATAAGATGAACCGGAAAAAAAAACCCAATTTGAGTTAGCTTGCCAAATTTATGACACGATCGTGAGACCAAGATAAGCTCATACAAAATAAATTTAATAAAACAATGGAGGTTATCTCTCAAGCAAACTAAATAATAAAAGGTAAAACTTAAAAAGAAATCATTAAAACAACATCAAAAAACCCGAGTTAACTCGGGTAACTCTACTAACTCACGACTTAGAACATGAGATTGGGATAAGTCCATAGAAAAAAAACCAGAAAAAATCAAGAAGCTTAAAACCTAATAACCTAATGTCGAATGATAAAATTGAAAAAAAAATAAACTTAAAAAAATAACCTAAAAAAATCAAAGTCAAATCGAGCTAATCTTCAAAACGCGTAATTTAGGTCATGAAACCAGGATTACCCAATAGAAGGCAAACACGAAAATGTTAAGAAGCAAAATTCTCAATCATCCAAACAATGAGGGATGAAATTGAAAAAAAAAAATCAATCAAGAAAATAATTTTTAAAAAATATAGAAATTTAAAGAATAAGGATCAAATTTAGTATAAAAATAAAATAAAATAAAATAATGAGGGATGAAATTGAAAAAAAAATAAATCAAGAAAAAAAATGCAATAAAAAATAAGGACCAAATTGGATATAAAAATTAAATGAAATCAAATGTTCAAGGACAAAATTGAAAAACAAAATCTACTTAAAAAATCATTAGAAGCAAAAAAAATAACAATTAAAAGAATAATGATCAAAATCGATACAAACTGACATAACAAATTTAATTTTTGGAATGGTAGGCGCAAAACACGAGGTGAGAAGAGAGAACATAGGGAGAAGAAGAAAAATAGTTTGTCGAAGCCACCTCATCGATTGTGTTGTTCCTAACACCACAGTAGAAGTCAATGTTTAGCCTCTGAGAGAAGTCTCACGCATGGCTCAAAGGGCATGGGCATATCCCTTGCAGTGGCGCGTGCGTTGGATGCACCAGCCATTTTTGGTTTGTAAATAATGTTTTATACTTAGTAAAATGCTAAATCTCTCTTTGGTCAACTTAATTATAACTAATAGACCAGTGTGAAAATACGAAAAAACTCCTAGATACATGTTCAAAAATCTTGTTTTAAGGGTAATTTAATCATTTTATTATGCTTTAAAAAGTGAAAATCTAAAAATCTCCTAAATACTAATTTAAAAACTCTCTTTAAAGGGCTATATAACACGAGCCGATGAACTAGTGTGGCTATAAAATGAGAGAAGCATATGTATTGATTAATGTAGTTAGGCCGGTATATATCAATAGTTATATAGCATCAGCCTGCAGGACGGTCGCTAATGACTTTAATTAACCATGGAGTTAGTTAATGATAATACTAGAAGGACGTAGTCTATAGACTATTAATCAAACCATTAAAGTGCTTCTAATTGGGCTCCTTTGCTACAAGCTGCCATGAAAACACGATACCTCCTCTCTACCTGCCACGCGGTCTGCAAAAGTCAAGCTTCTGAAAATTAAATGAATAAAATTAAATAGTGAAATTAATATTGTTCATGCACTAAAAACAATCATGTCAAAATGTGGCAGAAATATTTTAAAAAGGAATAGAGAAAGAATATTGAGAAGAAAATTCAAAAAATGAATGAAATTAAACAGTGAAATCAATATTGTTCATGCACTAAAAAAATCATGCGCCATTTTTTTATTATTATTATTTCTCTAATTCTCCTAAGATCTTAATTTAACTATCTTTTTTTAATAGTAATTAATGGCATTTTGGGGTATAAAAGGAGGTTTTTGTGATATTTTGTAAGACTTGGAGGAGTTTTTGTTAAATCTTTAAACTTTTGGCTGGTTTTTGTAATTTCATAATGCCTCAAAGGATCTACACACACACACAGAGTACATAACAGTTGAGAATAATTGGAAGGCTTAACCTAATGATTAACCAACCCTTTCTATATATATATGTAGAGCAATATACAATAGTAATGGTATAAGGTTACCACACAAGAGTATGTCTACAATATTTCCTATGTAAGTACATTCTATAATATGCCCCCTCAAGCTAAGGGTGGAGGATCAACCCGAAGCTTGAAACAAAAAGCAGTAAACGAAGAAGTAGGAAGTGGCTTAGTGAAGACATCGGCAAGTTGATCCTGGGAGGAAATAAAACGAATCTGAATCTCTTTCTTTGCAACTCTATCTCGGACAAAATGATAATCGACTTCAACATGTTTTGTGCGAGCATGAAAAACAGGATTCGCAGACGAATAAGTGGCACCAAGGTTGTCACACCAGATAATAGGAGCAGAAGCAGACAGAATCTGGAGATCTGTTAATAAGTGCAGAAGCCAGATAACCTCAGCAGTGCCATCAACTAAGGCTTGGTACTCAGCTTCAGTAGAAGAGCGAGCAACTGTGCGTTGCTTACCGGATTTCCACGAAATCAGCGTCTGACCAAAAAAACACAAGGTAACCACCCGTAGATTTTCTGTCCTCAACACTGCCTGCCCAATCTGTATTTGTAAAACCATGTAAGGCAAAAGAAGAACTGCGAGTAATATGTAAGCCATGTGATGTCGTACCCTGAAGATAACACAAGATGCGTTTCACGGCAGCCCAATGAGAATATGTAGGATCATGCATAAACTAACAGACTCTGTTAACAGTAAAGCAAATATCTGGGCGCGTAAAAGTGAGATACTTAAGAGCACCCACAATTTGACGAAAACGGGTAGCATCAGAAAACAATGGATCAAGCAGAATGGTAGCTTTAGATGTAGAGATAGGAGTATCAATAGGTTTGCAAGATAACATACCAGCCCGAGTGAGGATGTCAAGTATATATTTATGCTGGAAGAGCATAAGACCCATACTAGTAGACTGAACCTCAATACCCAAAAAATAATGAACAGAACCCAAGTCGTGAAGCTTAAATTCTGAGCTCAATAGCTGAATGAGGCGTTGGAGCAGAAGAGAGTTACTACCCGTAAGCAGAATATCATCAACGTAGACCAGAAGATAACAAATATCAACACCAACAGAGAAGATAAACAATGAGGTATCCACCTTAGAGGCACGAAAACCAATAGATAATAGGAAATCATTCAAACGAGTGTACCAAGCCCGCGGAGCCTGTTTTAAACCATATAGAGATTTATGCAATCGGCACACATGAGAGGGGAGAGCAGAATCAACAAAACCTTGAGGTTGTTTCATGTAGACCTTCTCGTCAAGAATATCATTGAGGAAGGCATTATGGATGTCAAGCTGATGAATTTTCCAACCACACGAAACTGCAACGGAGAAGACTAATCTAACAGTCGCTTGTTTGATAACTGGACTAAATGTTTCAAAGTAATCAATACCTTCTTACTTAGTGAAACCTCTAGCAACCAAACGCGCCTTATACCTCTCGATGCTTCCATCAGATCTGCATTTAATCTTGTATACCCACCGATTACTAACAACATTCATGGAGGGGTGAAACGACACTAAGGTCTAAATTCTGTTTGCGTGTAAGGCCTGAATTTCCTTACGCATAGCACTATGCCACGCCTCATATCTGTTAGCATTATTAAAAACAAGTGGCTCATGAGAGGGAGGAGAAACTACCCGGCTGAAGGAGATAGCAGAGGCTGCGGTAGTGGCTATGGACAGCACTGTCATAGGCTGCCTTGCACGAAGAACCATGGGATGTTGATGAGCAGCTGGGCATGGAGAAGTGTGACATGTACCTGGAAGATGCTAAAGAGGATATAAAGAGAGGTCTACACAGAGTTGCAGACCAGCTGGAGAAGCAGTGGAGGGACTCGTCTGCACTGGTGAGGCTGCTGCAGAACTGGGATGATCTGCTGCAGAACCGGGTTGCTCTGTTGCAGCAAACCTCAGAACATGCGCATCCGGTGATGGAGAACCTGTTCCTGCACAATAATCATTGGAAAAACAAGCATATGTTGATAGTATGGCAGTGTGGGATGGTGATGAAGGGGTGACAGAATCTATGGGCAAAAGGGTAGGCTGGTGGGGTGCGGCAAAGGGTAGAATTAGGTTGTGGTTGGGGCCGGTTTGGTAAGTAGTAAGCTGAAAGGATGGAAGATAGGTAGGTGGGGTAGGAGGTACCGGTGAGGATGTTACCTATTCGACTTCGCAAAAAAAAAGACATTTTCATGAAAACGAACATGACGGGAGACATAAATACGATCAGACTCAAAGTCAAGACAACAATAACCAAGATGGGATGCAAAAAGGGAAAACAAAGACACCCAAAAGTATGTAGGAAGTTATAATCAAGAGTGCGTCGAAACAGACACTCAAACGGAGATGTATTTTGGAGAACAAGAGTAGGCATGCGATTAATAAGGTAGACCGATGATTCAAAAGCATAGTTCCAAAATCACAATAGGGCACTACACTGGCCTAAAAGGGTTAGGCCAGTTTCGAAAATATGTTGATGACGACGTTCAACAGTGTCATTTTATTCATGAGTATGAGGACAAATTAATTGATGATGAATACCAATGGTCTGAAAAAATTTATTTAATTTATGATATTCACCGCCCCAATCAGTTTGAACAGATTTAATTTTAAGAGAAAACTGACGCTCAACAAGTGTTTGAAAATGTTAAAAAGTGGAAAAAACATCAGATTTCGCAACAAGCGGATAATACCATATATGTTTGGTATGCGCATCGACAAAAATAACAAAATAGCAGAAGCCATCAGAAGAAAACATAGGGGCAGGACCCCAAACATCACTAAAAATTAATTCAAGTGGGGTAGAAGTTTTGTGACCCGTAGGGCGTAATGACAAACGGGACGACTTTCCTAAAGGACAAGCTTGACACTGAGTAAGAGAACATCTAGAAGTACATATGATTTTATTGCCAAAAACTAAAAAATTGAAAATGCGAGGGGTTGGATGACCCAAACGACGATGCCACAAGTCGGCAGTCACAGAGATGCAAGGAGACCAAAAAGCTTGAGGAACTGACATGGCAGAAGACTCAGAGAGGACATAAAGGCCATCATGACTTTGACCGGAAAGGAGAACTTCCTTGGTGACGAGATCCTTCACATAAAACATAGAAGCATGAAATTCAAAATAAACATGATTATCACGACAGAATTTTTGAACAGATAACAACGGTTTGGTAATCTGAGGCACATGGAGAACATTAGATAATGTAAACATGCGTTTTGGGGAATGTAATTTAGTATGTCCAATATGGGATATGTCAAGGCCCTTACTGTCATTAACATGCAAAAAATCATTACCAAGATAGGGTGTAGAATCGGTCGAAGTTCCAAGATCAGGTATGACATGTTGATTTGCGCAGGTGTCGGGGAACCAAGTCGCAGCAGAGATATTCCCAACAGCAAGATGAGCAGAGGGCTGCAGAGAGTTGCTACGAAACTGGGAACAATAGGGAGCTGTATGCCCAAAACTGGAGCACTATTGGCAGCATACATGCTGCTGTCCAGACCACTGCCCAGCACTGGAATTGCGCCTGGTTTGCTGCCAGTGGTTTAGCCGCCAATATGTAGCAGAGTGGCCACTGTTCTGGGGAGTGGAACAGTTGTTGTGGGGATGCTAATTACCTCTAGAGCGACCCCTGTTGCGGATGAAGTTAGGGCTGTGATGAGACATAGCATGGTGTGCAAAAAACTGTGGTGTTGGCAGCAGAGGTGGTTGCTGCGGCAGAGAAGAATAAGACAACAGAGAGGGAGCGATAATCATGGAATGGAAAGAGTTCTTGTGCAGAAATTCATGAGTAAGAAGGTGGCTGTGAAGATCAACATAGGATAGCGATTCTGCCTTGGTTATGAGACTTGTTACCAAGTCTTTGAACTCACCACGAAGGCCACGAAACACATAAAGATTGAAATCTTCAAGAGACATAGGGCGACCAGCAGCAGCCAATTCGTTAAATAACGATTTGGCTTGCTGCATGTATAAACTAACTGATGAGTCACCTTGTCGAAGGTCTTGAAAGGAGCCATGAAGTTGCATGATGTGAGAATTAGACAGAGAGGCAAGCGCTTTCTCAAGAGTGCGCCAAACACAATGCGAAGTAGAACAATCTACCACGAGATGCAACGCATCCACGGAGAGAGAGGAGAGCAAAGCACTCAAAATAAGTTGATCATGTTGCTTCCAACGAAGAAAAGAATGGCTGATGATAGAGGAAGAACCAGCAGAGCTGTCAAAAATATGAGATGAAGGACACGACACTAAGCCGTCAACAAAGTGAAAAACACCTTGACCAAGGAGATATGGCTTCATCTGCATTCTCCAATAAAGATAATTTGTGTTCGTAAGTTTTAGCGAAACAACTTGGTGAGTGTTCGCCAAAGGAACAATAGCTGTAGTGTGGGTTCTCATGAGAGGTAAAGGAACGGCAGGGACTTGGGAGCAAGAATCAGAGACAAGCTCTGCAAGTAGAGGCTGCTGTAGGGAAGAAAAGGCACCATTAGCAGTAGCTTGGAGATGGCTAGCCGATTGTGCTGCACCACCTGTGGAGAGGGAGAAGTTGGCGGCAGCAGTAGAATCCATGTAGAGAAAGTAAAAAGAGAGGGTCGGCTGCAAAGGGAGAAAGGGAGAAAAGAGTTCTGACGGCAGAAAGCTCTGATACCAAGTTAAGGATAATTGGGAGGCTTAACCTAATGGTTAGCCAACCCTTTCTATATATATATGTAGGGCAATATACAATAGTAATGGTGAAGGTTACCATACAAGAGTATGTCTACAATATTTCCTATATACAATATTTTCTATATAAGTACATTTTATAATAATAACCAATTATGAATTGTTGAAACCAATTATATATATTATGAATTGTTGAGTATAGTTAAATTTGGTTAAAAGATTGATTGATTGGATTGATTAAGCAATTCGATAATTATTTGTTTCTTCAGAAAATATTCAATGCCAAGAAAGAAGCTCGATTAAAACCTATAGCTAGGTGTAGAAAAGGAGAGAGAAGTTGAGGGGCATAAGGATAAATTCTCAGCATCATTCTCTTTGTGACTTTTTGGTATGTAGCCTCCTCCTCCTCCTCCTTCTTCTTCTTTAGACAACACAATATTGTATAAATATTATTAACTTATATGAAAATAATTCATGTGATATGATAGAAGGGAACATTTACCTGAAAGAATATTAATTTTAACAAGATTTTTTTTATTAACGTGAGTGTTCGGGTTAGTTTGCACGCACCTCGACTAATCCCACAGATCTTGAAGTTAACGACCATGTAAACCTCTAGTGGCCTTAAGATTTATGAAACTCGAATCGATGATCTCTAGAAAGCAAATCTAAAACCTAATCAGTTGAGCTACACACCCCGTAGTTATGATTTTATTTATCTTATTGGCCATGTTTTTAAACGTGGATTGCTACCACACCTCTGAGATCCTTCCAACGACAAGAATGACAGAAGGGATGGCCATAACAGTTACAGTGGATAAGTTAGGTTAGTATGGTGATGTCTATTGCCTTTTTCTGACTCTATAAAAGTCTCTGCTCTAGTTGCCTTTCTTTCTGAGTCCAGTCTGTGACTATACAAAAGGCCATAAGGATTTTTTTAGAGGAGTTTAAATTTTTAATAAGATAATATCAGCTATAAGCATACAATCCTAAATCTAAAAGTAAGGAAACCAATGTGCATGTCTCTATTAAAAGTAAGGAATAAGCGTGAATTATATATCAGACGTTAGATTTATGGTCATTATAGGCATCAATTCACTTTTAAAATCATCAGAGTCTTCTTCTTCTTTTTTAAAAAGGTTTGCTCGTTAATGGTGGTAGCATACTAGGATACTTGTCTAGTTATGAATTCTTAAATGTTATTCTCCCGTTATGGCGTGCTCCATTTTGTAATCTATTCTTACAAATCTCTAGTTATTCATGAAAGAACAATTCTTGAAAATAAAAAATCTTGATTTGGGTTTTTTGTTTCTTTCATAAATCCTCACAAACACAAAGACTGCATAGACTTGGTTGTGATGGTAAGTGAAAGAACTTACGACCACAAAGAACTTATGTCCACCATATTAAATAATTAAAGTCCCATCGACCACCTACATGTATTTTTCCACTTGTGAGCTACAGAGGTGCAACTATCAATTATAGTGGCATGAGACCAAAAGATTAATTATCTTGTCTTTTACAAATTATAGAAAACAAGTTGCATGGGTAAAACAAGTTACGGTTTTCTATGGCATACTATCATGTCGTGAAGGTAGAATAGTTTTCCAAAGACTTGAAATAGGCTGTAAGTAAATTAATGAGCACAAGAACACCATCTCGACCTCAGAAAATCAACTTCAGTAACAAGACATGGTTTATTAAACACCAGTAGCCATAATAAGAAATGAAAGCATGGCAACATTTGGATATCATAACCAAACCAGTGAACAAAAGAAGTGTGTATGAAGGGAAACACCACATCTATAAAACCACTAGAATTATTGCTTGTCGGCAAAGGAAGTCCATCAATATAATAGAGGCAGTAAAATCTGAGCAAGTATCAATAGCTCTTGATTATAGTACAATCCCAAAAATTCTAGTCAAGGAAAAACTACATAAAGAGAAAAAAGTTGTCTAGAAGGGATGAACAAGGCCAAGTTATACCTACAAGAGTGACAAGTCCCTCAGTATTTCAATATTGTCTGGATCTATTCTCAATGCATTTTTAAGAAAACTGGATGGGAAGTCTATCCCCAACCCATACAGGGAATTTAAGCCGTTCTTGGACGTAAAACCAAGGGAAGATGTGAACCACAATCACAACTGCATATACATACACATGTTTTTTTTTTTCAAAAAAAATAAATTAAAGAGAGAAAGAGAGAGTGGGTGAGTGAGACTCCAGCTAGCCTACATATAGGTGGTATGATTGCATTCTTAATTTCTCATTTATAAAATCTTCTCTTCCTTCCCTTTATTTCTACTTAACCCATATATTTAACAAATATAGAAGTGTGTAGAAATGGCAGGTTCCTCAAGTCATCACATAAGAAATATTTGTGTTTTCGGTGGATCCAATCCTGGGAAAGAAAAAGAGTTTTAAGAATCAGCAAATCATCTTGGTCAGGAACTAGCTGAGAGAAAGATTTATTTAGTGTATGGGGGAGGCAGCTTTGGGTTAATGGGTGGTGTGTCAATAGCTGTATTTTTAAGAGGCAGTCAAGTTTTGGGAGTTGTCCCTAAAGCTTTAGCAAAAGGGGACATCATTTGAAAAACAATTGGAGAGGAACTACAGGTCTCCACAATGTCTGATTGAATGAATGCAATGTTTAACCATGTTGATGCCTTCATTGCCTTACTAGGTGGTCTGGGCACATTGGAAGAGATCTTTCATATTTTCTCTTGGACCCAACTGCACATTCACCATAAACCTATAGGTTTGTTAAATGTTAATGGTTTTTATGATAATTTGTTGTCTTTTCTTGATCAAGCTGTGGAACAGGAATTTCTAACATCTTCGGCACGACAAATCATAATCTATGCTGCTACTGCTGAGCAATTGATTGACCAACTACAATCTTTCATCCCTGTAATTGATCCCTCCATGAGTCGTATAAATTGGTCAACTAAGGAAAGACGTAAAAAGCTTAGATTGGATTTAAATCTTCGTTTGTGAAACCTTATGTCTTTTGGTTTTATCAATAGCATATTATTTTGTTTTGTTATTTTTTATATTTGTTTAAGTGTGTTTCGGGTGATGTCTTCTATACTCTATCTTTCTACCTTATGATATTGAGAACAATGTCTCGTTTTGGTTGGGGAAAGGGTAGTAGTTGACAAACAAAAAAACTAACTAACCAACTAACTGCTTTTGTTTTTAATAAAACCATTTGACAAAACTGTTATTACTAGGATGGCAGAGTAAGGGAGAATTTTATTGACTTTTAAAACGCATCTTAGTAAATATTTTCCAATTGTTATTTACAATATTCATAACAAGGTCTATCACATACTTCTCTTGAAATATTCAGGTTTACAAACTCTCGCATTATTATCACTTGATTTTGCTCTTATACTCATTTAACAAGTATTCTTAAACCTTCATTTTCACACACACATTTTAACATATGATTGTGGATTGCACATTAGATTATTACATTATTCATGTTCTTTTGTTAAAGGTAACAACTAAGGGAAAGGGATAATATATAATTTGCAAAAAACAAAAAAATTGATAATATTGATGATAATAAAAACATAGATAAGTTTGGTTTCGTAGCATCATTAACATAAGCAATTCAACCCGAAGGGGTGTTTTAACACCTAATACCCTAAAGTCAACTGACTTGGAAGCTATTGGCTCAGTGCTTGTTATATGGGTTAAGGAGAAAAGCTTAAGGGGATCAAACATTGCACTATCTACGTATCAGTATCTGCAACCCGAGTTACTAAACTCGAAGGGGTGTCTCAACACCTAATGCCCTAAGACCAACTGGTCTGGGAGTCATTAGCTTAAAGCTCGTTACATGGGTTAAAGATGCATTGTGTTTTAAGTTATATGTGTGTGTGTGTGTGTGTTTATATATATTAAAAAAAAGATAATAATCCCAACCCAAGGAAGTTAACTTTAAACATTAGAACAAAATTTTGTTTTCTTCCACGTAAAGCCTCATAACTATGTGTTGATATAATGAGCACAAAAGGAAATATCAATAACTCCTTAACTAAAGCATGTTTTATAATAACAAGTCGGATACTATAAGATACCTTTAATTTATGGTAAATGTTAATCTTAAATGCAAGCCTATCACATAAATCAAAAGATTAATTGATGAGTTTAACTACTGAAATTGAGAAGACAAATAAAGAGGCAAGCTTAGAAAAAAGATGTTGGTTTAGTCCAAACTGGAACATCATTATGTTATTGGATCATAACTGAAGCTGTAGAACTTGGATTTAGGTCTGGTGTATATGTATGGAAAGCTAAGACATAGGCCTAAAACTTTCATGAAGATTACAAGATTTAAAAGTGTCATTTTAGAGTTCAAATGGTAGCAACAACGGAGAAGTTGGAATCTGTCTTGTAGCCCAGACATTGTTCAGTGTTCAGCCAATATCTTGAGTTCTAGAGGTCCAAATACACCGATTATTGTTTTGTTGGAAAGCTGAGACAATTTCCCAGAACTTTCATGGGACTATCTACTCAAATTCTAATGTTAGCAATGACGTTTTATACAGACAAGAAGATAAGAATTGTTACCAAGTCAAGAGGTAGCCACCAACTCAACAATTAGTCATCAAATCAATAGTTCTGAATTTTGGCCTATAAAAGGAGGCATATTCCATGCATTTAGGCATCTTGGTTTTCAGATCAAGATCATGTTCTTGCTCTCTTTCTTTATATTTTTTTAATGTTTAAGTCTTGCTTTCATTAATCTCTTGTTTATGCCTTTCATTTCCTTTACTATACTTATATAATCATGTTATCCTCTTGTTTATTTATGTTTCTCTCTTTCATTATGTTTAGTTAAGTTTATTATGTCAAGGTGAAAAGGTTACACTAATGGTGTAAGAATAAGTATAGTGTAAACTCAACATGGACTTTAATGTTTGATACTAACATGTTTTGTATTTGTTATCTTGTTCACTCTTAATACTTTGCTTGTTAAATGGTTAATCTAGATTTATGTTGTATAACCGTTGGTACAACAAATACTTGATCCTTTTATAACCAACTATATGGTATAACCGACACATGTGTTATGAAAGGAACTTGATTTGTTGTTAACATAAATTAACATCATGAATACCTGACAACATTTACAAGTATTAGCATTATTTGAATAAGATAATTAATGTAATCATGTTAACAATTTATAATCCGATTGGAACCTCCTTTATGTGTGGTTTCTAGTTGAGTAATAAAAAAAGTGTATATTATACTTATTTGAAATACTATTAGTGGATCCTCTAACCTTGACAATTATTTTATCCTTATTTAATCCTTATATCAATATCACATCTCAAAGCTCTTTTCAACTCATTTTCTATTATTATCTATTTCTTTATTTGTAGTTTATACAGTTAACCTCACTGTGGTTCGACCCCGATCTTGCCGGGTTATTTATTACTTCGACACTCCTACACTTGGGAGAAGACATCAACTATTTGATCGTGTCACTGACCCTAGTAAAACAAAAAAAATACAAAACATGAAAAAAAAAAGTCTTAAACTAAACATGAAAAGTATGTCTTCTTGTATGTTAAGGAAGTCTAATAGGCCTCTTAATTAGTATCGAGCTCTAATATTCAAATATTATAGAGATATTCACATACAACTTAGAATGGTTAGTACACCTTTGTAGATATCCTTATACAACAACCTAGAACTTTGTAATGTATTAACTTGACACTAAAAGCTTATATAATCTTTAATAATTTTGGACGAATAAGTATGTCATTTGAAAAACCCTATACAAAAAACATAAATAAAACTCTTCACATCTAACTTGACACTAAAAGCTTATATAATTTTTAAGAATTTTGGACGAATAAATATGTCATTTGAAAAACCCTACACAAAAAACATAAATAAAACTCTCCACAACTAAGAAAGTTATTGTTAGATATAGAATGTTATGAGTAATTTCATTTACAATTTCACTAACTTTATAACTATCAATTAATTTAGAAAACTTTAATTTATTGAAATGTAAATTCAACTACCAATTTGAAAACATAATGTCTAGAATTGAAATGAGACTTAGCTTATGCGGCACACATGCTCTAAAGCGTGCTTTTATGGCCGATGATTCCCTCTTCAAGATGTGTTTAGTTAGAACGTTAAAAAAGAAAAAGAGTGGTTAGGTTTAAATTTGATAAATGAACAATCTTGACTCCTTGTCATAAAAAACTACCATATTACTATTTCCGGTCCATGATCCATATACTTTAAATTTTTTTTATTATTTAAAACTAAACATTACAAAAGAAAAAGGTTTATATATACTACTAAAAAATGTAGTAATTAGCAACGGACTACTTCGTTGCAAATAATACTAAAATCCGTTGCTAAAACAATTTAGCAATAGAATCAGCAACGACAAATATCGGATGCAGATTTGTCGTTGCTGATTTTTTAGCAACGGATTTATCCGTTGCTGATTTCGCAGCAATGAAAATTTCGTTGCTTACAATTAGCAACGGATAATCCGATGCTAACAACCAGCAACGAATTTTTCGTTGCATATATTAGCAACGGATAATCCGTTGCTAGTTTTATGAATCAGCAACGGATTGTCCGTTGCTAAGTATATTATTTTTAATAAATGAATTTTTATTTATTTATTAAAATGACTTTTAATTTGTTTAATTAATTATTTATGAATATTTTATGTAGAATATATATAACCGACATAAATTAATATTATCACTATTACAAAATGGAATAAAAATAATATTCATATTATAAAAATTTAGTTAAACTTGCATTAACACAATTAAGTCGAAATACAATAAAAAAAAAACAAAAGATACAATCATGGTGCTGGTTGCGAAGACGAACCATGATATTGTGGATCGACACAAGATTGATCAGGATATAGTGGTCGAGGTGTAGGTCAATAAATTGGTTGAGATGTGGGACCCATAGGTGTCATTATCTGGGGAGCCATAGGTGGCGGCATTGATGAGGTCAAAGGTGGTGGCATGCCTTGGCCAATATTTGATGTCCCATCATGGTATCCAAGATTATTCACAAGATATTCTTTCATGGAATCCATCTATCGTTTCATTTCAAGAATAAAATCATCTTTTTTCTTTATCTCCTTTTGCAATGCTCGATTCGATGAACTGAGATATGATGACTCTACCGAGTAGGAATGTGATGAAGAGCTTGTACTAACTATAGATTTTGGCATACAAGGTGCACCATATACCCGACCCTTTGTAACTCCTCTTGAAGCCACACACCAAACTGCTCCATCAAATGAAGGATGATTTTCCCGATTAGTTTCATACTTTGAAATCATCTCCATTTTATATTTTTCCTACAAATAAAATACATGCAACAATAAATTCATTTGAATGTTAAATAATACTTAAATTATATTAAGAAATAATCAAATAAAAATACATACAACCACTTTTTTAGACTAGTTGTCGACGAAGCTACCAGACTGCTTAGTACTTTGATGCAAAGCTGAAAAGACATCATCCCATGGATGTTCTTTTCCACCAGCTTCCTCTTGCTTTCAAGATTAATAAATATTATAAAAGATAAATATACAAATTTTAAATCATTATCTTAAGCATAAAAAAAATCCTTACCATGTTAGCTCGATATGATGCAAATGACATTGTTCCTCCAGAATGAATGCTTATTTTGCCATCTGTTTTGGTTAATCGATTCCTCCTAGCAGATTCAAACCTCCTTTGAAATTCAGAGGTGGACCAAACATCTTTGATCATTTGATTCCAGTCATCATTGTTTATCCAAACAGGACCTTTATCAAGGCAATCTATAATATTTTTAGTGTTTTCTTTTGACATGGCTTTCTTGCAAGCTTGTGTCAATTGTTGATTCAAAGCTATCCTAGCCTTATCTTTCCAAATATTACAAACAAACGACTCATCTTCCTCAGGAAAGGAATATTTTTTCTACCAAATAATATATATACCAAGTAAAAAGAGTGCACAAAATTTCAAAGTATATAAATAATTAATCATATTGTGTTATCTTGTTCAGAATTTGCAAGATGATGTAATAACTTGTTGTTACTCATTTTTGGACCCCACGTGCTAGAGACAATGTATACCTCTTTCGAACTAAGTGCAAGAGTGTAGCTCATATTTGCTGGAAAATTGACAAAATGGAGAGAGAAATATTTATTTATTTATTTTTTTGAAACCCTGTTTGAGTTGTTTTCTGCTCTCTTTATCCTTCCCCTTTGCTGCCAAAATCATCAGGTTTTCTTAGACTGACTAGGGGTCTTCATAATGCTAAATTTGTTCCTTTGTTATCTTGTTTTTAAGGTTGAATAAATCCCTCAGAATTTGCACTAAAAAAATAGTTCTGCTGCTGTCGTAATTTTTTGTTTCAACTTAGGCTCTGATTCTGACTCAGTTTCGTACGATATCTGACCATCCTAGGTATATTCTGTCACTCATTACATGTTGAAAAATTGACGTGCACCTTTATTAGGTCCTAGGGATCATTGTTCTTAGAGCAGATTCTCAGTCAGATTTGGATGCTTAGTATTGTCAGATCAAGAACCTTTTTGACCAACTAGATTACTATCAGTTTCTGTTATGTAAAAAGATTTTATCTCACTTCGACTCCTTCATCAAAGTTATAGTCCTAGACACGTAGATGAATTTGAGCTTTTGAATCACTTGATTTTGATATCAGAGGCTCAAGATATTCCCGTTTGAATATCTAGTGTGAAAGCAGGGATTCCTGCCACAAGAATGATTTTTTGCCCAAGTTCGCGGGACTGATTCGAAGGATTTTTTTTGGACCAAGGACTGAATCGAAAAGTGCTGAAATGAGGGATTGAATTGAAGAAGGATATTAAAAGCTGGAGAGGGGGGTTGGATCATCATAAATGACATGATTTTTTACCACACCGAATAAGGAAAATAAGACTTTGCAGCATGCACCCTTACCCTTCTGATTTCTTTCCTTTTTTTCCTCTGCAAATTTCCTGCTGGTTTCCATGTTTGTCTTGCTGATTGGAGAGCTGCAGACCACGTTTTTATTGATTCATTTCAAAGGAAATAGCTGGTGCCTCATGGTCCCAGCTATGGAAGGAAAGAAAGGAGCTGTACCACCCTTGGATCAATGGAAATTAAGTGCTGAAAATCAGAATAGGAATAAGAATATTTCAGTTTCCTTTTTGCATTTTTTTTACTGCACATCAGCAGGGATTTGCATCCTAGAATTAATGCATTGAATCTTTCCTAAATAGAGATATGTTAGACTATATATAAACCCCTCTAATGACCTAGCAAGGGGCGGGAGAAAGAGAGCAGAAAAATAGAAAAGAGAGGGCAGAAAAATAAGAGAAAACCGGAGAGTAAGAGGCAGAAAAAAAAACACAGCAAAGAGAGAGACGAAAAGAAAAACGCAACAGAGGCAGGGAGTGAAAACACAGATAGCAGGGGAACATAGAGGTTTTTTTTTCTTTGATCCTTTCGTCACTGTGAAAGAAAAAAAGAGAGGAGAAAAGAGAGGTAGGCGACAGTAAAACCAGAAAAGCCAAGAGAACAAAAGAGGAAGTCTTTCTTTGGTTTTTCAGAGGTAAAAGGCAGAAGTTTTTTCCATCGGTTTGTGTCTCATTATCTGCATTTGAAACGTGCAGGATCTGCAGGTATGAGTCTCGACTTCCTTCATCTTTGACATATTTAAAGCTTTGTTTGGTTTTTTTGTTCTTTTTTTCAAAAAAAAATCTGTTGCTGCTTTTGTTTCGAGGACATTCATTTTCCATCTTAGCAACAAAGTTGCTTGCTTGCCCACTGTCCCTCCCATGTCTTTAAGTTTAGTTTATTATCACTGTTAGAGTTGCGTTCTTGTGTTTTACTCCCTGGTGATCAGAAACTGTGAGCTTTTACAATCTCCACCACCCCTTTCTCTCGTCGCTCAAGCGTTCTCTTGCAATGGAACGCTATATAGAAACAAGTGCTTAGGTGCAAAAGAGAGAGTTTGAAAAAATATGAGGGAGGGTCCCTTTCTTCAGTTAAGGATTCTTTTGTTTTCTGCCGATGCTGGGTTCACACTTTCTTCTTTGTTTTTTTTCAGTTTGCAGGGGGGTCACGGTTCATGTTGTAATTTATTTTTTTTAGGTTCAGGACTTTGTTTTTTTTATGTTTTGTGCACGCTGACTTGTGTTTTAAATTGGTGTGCCAAACCTTGTTTATTTGAGATTAATTGTTTTAAGCTTCTTGCGAATTTTGGATCGCAATAGGTGAATATTTTTCATGATGTTTGCATTTTGAGAAAAAATATATATATAAAATGTTTTCTTGTGTGTTGCATACGGCCAATACCCTAACATGTTTTGAACGCTCGTTTTTATACAAAAAATATTGAAAGTTTCGAAAATGTGTTTTCGCATGGATTTCTTAAACACAACAAAAATTATTTTCTTGCATTTCTGGATTTTACAACATGTTTGTAAAACTCCAAAGGGTATTGGCCAATATTCCAAAAAAAAATAAAGAATCTTATTGTGGGGGGAATTCATTTATTATTCACCGTTAATGTTTGGATAAAGAAATCCCAAAGAGATGAATATCCAAAATATTTAATGGGAATAACTTGTTATTATTCACTGTTAATATTTGGAGTGGTAAATATCCAAAATAATTTTCTAGGGATAATAAGTCATCACACATCCTTGAAAGAAGTCTTGATTGTAATCGAGGACATTTCAATTTTTTTACTCCGCGGTTTAAGAGCCGTAAGAGTATGAAATACTAATGGAAAAATGAGCTTTTAAAGCACATGGAATCTCCTTGGATTTCTATCTTAATAAATTTAGTTTGAATCAAACCTAGAAAATTGATGGGATTAGAAAACACCAACACCATAGCAATTATAAGACAAACAAAATTAACACCAAGCAGCTTACCTTAGGTAGGGCATACTAGGGGTGCTAATACCTTCCCTTTACGCAACCAGTCCCTTGCCTTAGAATCTCTGAAAGACCAGTTAGGTTTCCTAGTGACCATAATACTAGGTGGCGACTCCCTTTATCCACAATCAAAACAAAAGATTCCGAAATCAATCGATGGTCGCCGCGCTCCGCTCGCGAGGGTGCGACATAACTAAAGAAATTAAATGATATTAAAGAATAAACAAGAAATAAGAACAAATTATAACACAAATCAGTCTCTGCTATTCAGTTAATAATTTATGGTTACAAATAACAAGACAATTACCAGTACACTTCTATAGCTATTTAGTTGATAATTTTCATAATGCTACATTAAAGTGATCAAAATTTAAAAGAATATGGCAATTAGGGTTGGTTCTTACCTTAAACTCTTTAAAGAGTTCATCCCTGCACATTGAATCTACTTTTTCCCAAGAGTGTCATGCTCCTTTAAAATTGGACCTCAAAATATCTTTGATTGCACGTACACACGATGCATTATTGAACCTGAAAATATATAATAACAAACTTATATTAAACAAATAATTACACAATAATAAGTAATTTTTTTCATACTTGAAAATATAATTTTAATAAGTTAGTTTTTAAAAGTTTGAACTTACTCTATTGTTCCATACAAACAAAGCTCTTTTTTTCTTGTAATTGGATCTATTGGTGTGTCAAAACCCTTCCTTTTAACACTTTGATCATAATTGTATGGAGAAGATGTTGAACCGTGGTTTGATGGAACACCATCTTGATCCTCATCACATACACTTCTCTCATTACTACCGTCTCCCTCATCTTCATCTCTAATGTTCACATCATCATCATCACCATCAACTCTCTCATAACTCCTATATGAATTATGTCCTCCATAAACAAGTTGGTTATCTCGAGAGAAACCTCCTTGAGTTTGAAGCAAATCTTGGAAGCGAAAGCCCTCACAATATTGATATGCTTTAACCCTCCCATAATCATGTTGAGGAGGATGTGTACTCCCCAAAGTAGGTATATAATACTTATTTGCGTTCTGATACACAGGTCCTAGAATCTAATATGGATCCTCGTCGAGGCATGCTAAAAACCAGAAAAAATATATACATTATCATATGAATATATACAGCATAACAATAAATTAGCTCATAGTTAAATTATAAGGAACAAAAAATTCACAGATATTTTCCCAAGACTGCCATAACTAGAATGAAAACAAACAATATCTGAGATATATTTTTGTAAGTGTAACTTCATTACAGACAATATCCAATTAACACAAACAATAATAAAAATAAAAATCTAAATAATTAATTAAGTAGAAATCAAAATTATGAGTATGCTTACCTTAATGTTTGTTCCTATAAATAAAAACATTGAGTAAGAAGAACCCTTTCATTCATGCTTCAGCATCTATCAGCAAGAAGACAAATCACAAAATAAATTATAACATCAGAATCACAATTTAAAGATTGATACTAGAAAGGTTAGAAATGGTTTCAAAGGTCAATGAAAATGATATATGTAATGTGATCCATAACACACACTTGAATAAAATAATAATAAAAAACATTGAAAGCCTAAACATTGTCAAGTAATATGAGGAAATGATATGAAATCATCCATACATATAATAAAGATAATTCATTACATATACTACGAAATATAATTAACTTGTGCTAATCATTATTATTATCACTCCTAACCATGTCATCATCATCACACAAAACCATGTTGTCGTCGTCGTCACCACCACCACCACAATAATCATCTTCATCCTCACCACCACCACCGCCACCACCACCATCTTCTTCATCTTCTTCTTCTTCTTCTTCTTCTTTTTCTTCGTTTCACCAATTTATGTCAAGTTGAAGCAATTCATATTGACCGATTTCTTCATAATAAGATGATTCAACAAGTATATTTGGATCATCAAGTGTTTGAGTAGGAAGGACACAACATGGTTGAGAAATCTTATCTGATTGATCAACATCAAATGATCTCACATTGTTGGCATCTTCAATAAATTCACCCATGTCAATATTATAACGACTTCTAGCAGTTGTCTTAATAACCATCCACCATTCAAAGGATTTATTACCAAGTGGATATGTATAGTAGACTTGTTGACATTGTTGTGCTAACACAAAATCTTCATTTCCTTATAGTCGAGATGTATGCTTGATTTCAACCAAACCATTTGAACGATGCACTCTAATCCCTCGTTTTGTATCATAACAATTACATTTAAACATAAATAACTTGCACTTACTCCCCAAGTATTTTAGCCGAACAACTTCTTTAAGCATTCCATAATAATCACGTTCATTATCATCATAGCAACTTTCTTTCACACAAACTCCACTATTCATTGTCTTTTTAAAACGACCATAACGTTGAGTATGAAATTTAAAACCATTCACATAATACCCATCATAACATTTCACTGAAGTTGAAGGGCCCATAGCAAGTCCAAAGAGCTAATTTTCAATTCCGTTAGATTGGTATTCCACCAAGCATAATAGTTAACTCCATAAGAAATAGTGATTTAAAAGAGATTAGTAATATTTTTAAAGTAACTAATTGACATAAAATATAAATTAATTTTATTAAAATACTTACATTATTTTTTAACCAATTTGGAAAGATCTCTTTGCATAATTTTTCAATTTCAACATCATTCGCATATGGTTGTTGTGACTTTAGCTCTTGACGACATTGCCTAAAATTTTAAAATGTTAAAGTTAATAATAAATTATTATAAATTAAATATAAAATAATATTTCATACTTACTCTAAATAAGGCTTCAGTTCTTGACAATTGAGTATCACATAGTTATGCGCAATTTGCATTTCAGCATGTGACAACTGTCTTCTATAAAATCTTTTGGATAATTTTTTTCCTGTATAGGAAAAAATAGAGAGACATCCATCTAGACTTTTAAGGCCACCATCATCATTCCATGGAACTCGATTCCAAATTGTTTGCACGTCATCACCAAAATAATGAGATGCAAAATTGGTAATTTCATCAATCAAGTATGCTTCACATATGGAACCCTCAACTTTAGCTTTATTGGTTACTTTCTTCTTCAAATAAAACATATACCTATATCATTTATGTCAATTAGTTTATTTTTTAAAATAAAAAGGGAATAAAATTAACATAGTATGAAAACATACCGTTCAAATGGATACATCCATCGATATTGAACTGGTCCACCAACTTTTGCCTCGTAAGGTAGATG
>Ga0325403_1000859_pt1 | contig 23628 bp, 17 predicted proteins | sample PopdelMetagenome_19_FD_205665 | JGI IMG/M metagenome (GOLD analysis project Ga0325403, IMG submission 205665) | Populus deltoides microbial communities from Bellville, Georgia, United States - Xylem-PdKOR-R4 | ecosystem: Host-associated > Plants > Phyllosphere > Stem > Wood/Secondary xylem... | reverse complement strand
GTTATTATTATCAGATTATATTCGATACTATTATTATTATTAGGCTGTAATAGTTTTCTATATAATGCACCATTCTACACCATAAGCGATACGCTGTGGTTTCATTATTATCTCTAAAACTCTTCATATTAATACACAAAAAAATCAATTATATTTTTTACAATACACGTTTAAAGGCATGAATAAAGTTTTACCCCTAAATCAGGTGATTCCTATAATTTCTCTATTGATCCTATAATTTCTCAAGCTCATGCCAATACTCCCTCTCAAATTGGTGCATACAAATGATCTTAGATGTTTAACTTGTTAAGTGAGTTATAGAAATTCTTGCTACAAATAATAGCTTTTGTGAGTAAATTTGCTAGTTGGTTTTTAAAATTGACAAACGAAAAACAAATAATTTTGGCTTCAAGATTCTATTTAATTAATAAAATATAGATCTATCTCTATATGTTTTGTCTGGTCATGTTGAACTAGATTATATGAGATATCAATAACAACTTTATTATCACAAGAACAAGTTCATTTCACAGTTAGGAGCAAAGCTGATTTCTGTTAACAATCTTTTAAGCAAGAAATGTTTAGAAAGACCCTTAGTCATCCCATAGAATTCAGCCTCAACACTCGACAATGCCACTACTTTTTATTTCTTACTTCTCTAAGTAACAAGATTCCCTCCAACAAAGGTGAAATACCTCAAAATTGATTTACTATCGAAAATATTTCTTAGCTAGTATGCATCTGTATATCCTTTTATCCTTAGATGGTTATGTTTTGAAAACATAATTCTCTTTCTAGGAGAAGACTTCAAGTTTCGAAGAATTTTAATCATTGTTTACATTTGATCTTTATTTGGACAATGCATGAATTGACTTAATACACTCATGGTATAAGAAATATTTGGGCATGTGAGAGAGAGATAAATAAGTTTTCCTACAAGTCTCTAGTACCTCACTTTATCTATAGGTAATAGGTTAGTGTATTCTCCAAGTTTATGATTATAAACAATTGGTGCGTCTGCAAGTTTGCACTCTAGTAGTCCAACTACAAATATTAATTCTATAAAATATTTTTATTAGGAAAGAAATATACCTAGCTTTGATCTAGAAATCTCAATTTCTAGAAAATATTCCTTCTAGATTCTTCATCTCAAATTTAGTAGCCAACTGCTATTGGAGTCTTGATATTTATTTTGGATTCTCTCTTGTAATAATCATGTCATCCACGTAGACCATTAGTGCAATCACCTTGCCTTGTTGATGTTTTAGAAATAACGTATGATTTGAGTTGCTTTGTTGAAAACCATGTTTCTTCATTGCTAAGATAAATCTCCTGAACCATACTCGATGTGATTGTTTTAATTCATACAATGCTCGCTGCAATTTGCACACTATCTTGGATTCTAAGGTTGCCATGGAGCCTGGTGGAATATTTATATAAACTTTCTCCTTAAAATCATCATGGAAGAAGGTATTTTTTACATCAAACTGATGTAATGGCCAATCAAGATTAGCTATAAGAGATAACACCACCCTAATTGTGTTCAACTTGATCACTAGTGAAAAGGTCTCTTGATAATCCATATTGTATGTCTATGTATAGTTTTTTGCTACCAATCGTGCTTTGCATCTCTCAATTCATCCATCTATTATGTGTTTGATAGAAAACACTCATTTGCACCCCCACCAGTTTTTTTCCTTCGAGTAGGGGTACCAAGGTCCAGGTTCCATTTTTAAGCAGAGCATCCATTTCTTCTTTTATAACTTTAGTCCACTTAGGATCAGCCAATGCTTCATGAATACTTGTAGTCTTGTAGGTACATGACATGAGGAAAATGTGTGTACAAAGTTTTTTAGAGATTCAAAAGGCCTTTTAATTAATATATACAAAATTTGCAACTAGATACTTTGACCTTCGTTATTCAAATTTTAGAGAATATCTATTTGGTGGTTTGCCTAAAATATACTTTAAAGGTCAAGTATAGCCAACAGTGGTATTTATATCATGAGAATTTGGAGATGTAGTAGGAGAGCTTACCTCAGGAATATTCTCAGAAGAAGGATAGTCAGGTACTAAGTAGAGATGGGGTTCTATATCTGCTTTGGTTGTATCTCCCAGTATGCTTGTTGTAATTGTATCATCTAATGAAGTAATTGGCACATCTAATTTTATGTCAGATTCTATGTTTTCTTCATTAAACCATTCAAATTAGAACCAATTTGGCACTTCTTCTAAGTTCTCCCCCTGACGTGGAGAATTGATTGCTTTTGAAAAGGTGTCAGACTCTAGAAATGTAACGTCTATAGTCACATAAGTATGTTTAGTGACTAGATAATGGCACCGGTATCCTTTTATATGAGAGCCATATCCTGAAAAAAGACCTCGGATAGCGCAAGGATCTAATTTAGTGTGTTGGTTCTCATGGAGGTTGACAAAGGCGACACATCCAAAGATTCGTAGGGGGATCATCAACATTGAAGACAATGAGACATGGGTCGAAAGCACTTGAAACGGGGTCTTAAAGTTTAATACTTTGAGGTCATTCGATTGAGGAGATGCACTGTTGTGGCAACCGCATCAGACCAATATCAGCTAGGCATGTTCGTGCCAAGTAATAGTGCCGAAGTAGCTTCAAGAATATGTTAATTTTTTCGTTCAACAATTTCATTTTGCTGAGGGGTCTGAGGGCATGAGGTTTCATGAATAAGTCTATGTTGTTGACAATACTGAAACACATTGAGGACTTCATTTTTGTGTTTCAGTAAATAAAGTCAAGTCATGTGAGTACAATCATTTACAAAGATCACAAACCACTGAATACTAGACATAGTAGAAATTGGGGAGGGACCCGCACATTCGAGTGAATTAAAGCAAATGAAACATCACTTTTATTCATATTCAAAGGATAATGTACTCGATGACTCTTAGCTAATATCACACTTAAGATTAGAATCTGACATGTTTACGAATAACTCATGAAACAAATGTTTCATATAACCGAAGGATGGATGCCCCAACCATCGATGCCAAAGCCAAATCTGGTGACCTTCGATGCTTACTGGATGATGCATGTGATTTTCCCTGTCTATACTGAAATCATCTATGTAATATAGCCCTCTCTTTTTAGTATCATTCCTAATGATCTCCTTGATGAGAATATCTTGAAGTAAACAAAAGGCAGAGTAAATAAGTACCACATAATTCAGATCAGTAGTAACTCAAATAACAATTTATGTGAGAGAGAAGGGAGAAGCATGGTATTATATAAAGGCAACGCAGGGGATAATGTGATTGTGCCATCCCCTGTAACCGGGGATATAACTCCATTAATATTAGCAATGCTGGTTCGTTGTGGCAAGGAAGGCTCCGTGAAGTCAGTAGCATCAAAGGTCATGTGGTCGGTGGCCCTAGAGTCAAGAATCCACTCGTTGTTCTCGACATCCGGAGGAGAATTAAATAGTGTAATACCTATTCTTAAGCAAGCATGCTTTGTGGACATGACTAACAACTTAGACAAAGTCTTCAGCAAACGTAACTTCTCCCTGCATGTTTCCTGCATATGAAAGTTTACATGACAACTTCGTTGCATGTCTCTTGCACATGAAGTTTAGCTTTTGACAGCATCTTAGTCCAAATACTTTGGGTTCTTCACTGCAACTCTGCTGGATCTTCTTAGTTTATCAAACCTCGAATTGTGTCAAGTCGGTTATCGAGACCATCCAAAAAAACATAGACTCGCTCTTCTTAAAGTACTGTATTATACTTTTGTATATCAGCAGTACACTCCATGGGATTTGGACGGCGAAAATCTATTTCAAGCTAGAGACCTTGAAGATCATTGTAGTATTTTTCCAGAGAACCACCAGCTTGTTTCAGACGAGCCACACATCTTAAGTGGGCATAAACTTGAGAGTTATCACTGCCGTCAAAATACGTAGTAGCAATATCATTCTACATCAATTTTGCTGTTGGAAACAGAATATAGTTACCAATCAGGGAGGAATCCATGGAATTGATCAGCTAACCTTTGACAATGGCATTGTCTGTGCACCATTTTCGAAAGGAAGGATCTGTCCAAGGGAGCTGAGGAAAATCACCATTGATATATCTCAACTTATCTTTGCCAGAGATATACATCTCAATAACTTGAGACTAGGGTCCATAGTTGGTGTCGTCCAGCTTAATCCCAATTGGAACAGCAGAAAGTTCAGTAGTAAGGGCTGAAGTTTTTGTTAAAACATTTGCCATTTTTATGGTTAATTCAGTGATGAAAGAGTTGGATGGAAAACTACCAAAGTTGTTCAAGACATGATCTCCATGGGTGTACAGGGAGGAAGGGAACTGAGAATATGTGGATCAAAGGTTAACAGTAAAAGAAAAAATCCCAGAGCCAGCCAGGCTCTGATACCATGACAGAATTTGGAAAATGAATATTCTATACAATCGTTCTTTACAGAGATTGGAAGTTTATTAATGCACAAAAATCGATTATATTTTTTACGATACACGTTTAAAGGCAAGAATAAAGTTTTATCGTTAAATCAGGGGATTCCTATAATTTCTCTACTGGTAGTATAATTTCTCAATGACAGCTCACGCCAACAGAAACTTCAAGCTTTCGATTGTAAAAAGAATTAAAATACTCTTCCACGGTGAGGGTGTTGTATAGAGGTTCACTTCCAGACTTGGTAAGTTCTTCGGCGGGACCGACATCGAAAGATGATGTGGGATAGCAGAAGGTAACGATGGACAGCCTCCCCTTTGATTTGTTTACTACTGCTCTGTGATCTGGTGCTTTGTATACCCCATTGCTTATTATCTGCATGATTTATAGCAACTAAATACTTATAAGCTTCTCTTCCAGTTTCATCAAAACACGTTATATCTTTTTGATGCTGTCAGGTGAAATATGACAGATCTTTACCTCAGTAATATGTCCCGTGTTTACAACAATAGCACCATGTATGGGTTCAACAAAGACCCAACTACCATCCTTCAGAACCTGCAATCCCTGTCTGTGTGTTTCCCCCCTCAAGCAAGAGAGTGATTCCAGAGTTATCAGCATGTGGAGTTATCCCCATAACTTGCTCTGGCTGAGGACAAGGAGGGTAGCAATTCATCCTTATGTGATAAATAGTCCTTCTTGATGAGCCTCGCAAAGCTCTTGACCGTCAATTCCAAGCCCCATGGCCATGAACCTTCTTGAGTCCACTACAACTTGCCTTATATCTTGAGAATACTTGTCCAGATATTCCCTAAAAGACAATGTGGACTGTTTTGAATTAGGACATCATTAGAATGTGTCAAGCTATAGCTTAATTATGTAGTAAGATAGCTAGCAAATTAGTGCTAACATAGCTAGTACCTGAATTTCTGAGGTTTTTCAGGCCAGAAGTCAAGCTTTCTGTCTTGGATAGGAAGAGCTTTGAGGAAAATCATATCATTCCAATCAAGCTTCTGTTCTTCAGAGATAACATATGCTTGGCCATAGCCTTCAAGACATCCTGGTTTCCGTTTCCACCGTTTCTTCCCTGTTAAAGGAAGTTCAAAGACTTCTTGTACTTGCTTCCTTGTATTTCTTGCTAGTTCATCTGAAACTCCATGGTTTAGTAACTGCAAAATTCCTTTCTTTTTCAACTTTTTTCCATAAATAAAAGAGTAAAAGCAGAGCTTTATACTATTCTTCGAAAAAGAAAAGAAAAGGGCAGAGCTGAACAGTTGGGAGATAATCAAAGTAGATATCCCACCTTCTAGCAATCAAATTTAAATGGTCTCTTCAATAATCTTAACTCAAGCAAGATTCAGCAATTAATAATTGCTTGAATGGTTGAAACAAGCATGGAGACAACTGTTAAATAATATTTATGTAGTTTTATTTAGTAAGGGTAGAAAAGTACTTTCAATTTAACCTATATATACTTTATTTGTATTTAGATTAAGACTAAGCACTCATAATATACAGATCATTCAGAATTCTAGCCTCCTTTTTGTGTTTCATCTTAATTATTTTAACATGGTATCAGAGCTGATTTTATGGAACGAGACTTAATCTCGAACACAACTTCGCGGAATCCCGAACTGTTAAATAAAATTTTTTGGAGTGATATTTTGTCTTCCGCTTCTGCAAAATTTGGTATTTCGTTAGTTTCTGCAATTATTTTGGTATTTCATCTTCCCTTCAGCTTTTGCAATTTGGTATTTGCGTTCAGTTTCTGCAAATTTGTTTTGTGTTTTGGAGTAATCGTATAATTTTGAGAAGATATTTGTTTAGTTTCTGCAATCTCTGTTCAGTTTCTGCAATTTGGTATTTTGTTTTCCGCTGCTTTTGCATTCTGGTTTTTTGTGATTGTTGATTATGGCTACTGAAAGATATGATTCGCTTCAGTTTGTGAGTGTAAGGTTGGATGGGAAGAACTATTCGTATTGGAGTTATGTAATGAGAAATTTCCTTAAGGGTAAGAAGATGTGGGGGTATGTTAGTGGAACTTATATGATACCTAAGAATATTGAGGAGGGGGATGTTGTTTTGATAGATACATAGGAAGCAAATAATGCAAAGATCATTACTTGGATCAACAATTTTGTTGAACATTCGATAGGTACGCAGTTAGCGAAGTATGAGACAGCAAAAGAGGTTTGGGATCATCTACAAAGGTTATTCACACAATCAAATTTTGCAAAACAGTATCAATTAGAGAATGACATACGAGCTCTTCATCAGAAGAATATGAGTATTCAAGAGTTTTATTCTGCTATGATAGATATTTGGGATCAATTGGCTCTTACAGAATCAGTAGAATTAAAGGCATGTGGTGTCTATATTGAGCGTAGAGAGCAGCAGCGATTGATACAGTTTTTAACAACACTTCGCAATGATTTCGAAGGACTTAGAGGTTCAATTCTACATCGTTCTCCACTCCCTTCTGTTAACTCTGTTTTCAGTGAGTTATTGGCTGAAGAAATACGTCTTCACTGTTATTCTGAAAAGAGAATCCTTTCTGCTTCAAATCCTTCGATACTAGCAGTACCTTCTAAATCATTCTCTAATCATCAGAACAAGTCCTACACAAGGGTTGACTTCGATGAGTGCAGTTTCTATAAGCAGAAAGGTCATTAGAAGGTTTAGTGTCCTAAGTTGAGACATCAAAATCAAGCTTGGAAGTCTAGCAGCCAGTCACAATCTAATGCTCATAGACCACCTCAGGGTTATAAACCACCACACCACAATGCTGCAGCAGTAGCTTCTCCATGCTCTATTACCGATCCTAATACTTTAGCTGAGCAATTTCAGAAGTTTCTCTCCTTGCAGCCACAAGCAATGTTTGTTTCTTCTTCCATAGGTCAGTTGTCTCATAGTTCCTTAGGTATGTCACACTCTGAATGGGTCTTGGATTCTAGTGTTTCCCATCATATGTCTCCAGATTCTTCATCTTTTACCTTTGTGTCCCCTTTGTCCTCCATTCCTGTTATGACTGCTGATGGCCTATGCCCTTAGCAGGTGTTGGTTTTGTTGTCACACCTCACATATCTCTCCCTAATGTTTATCTTATTTCAAAACTCAAATTGAATCTTGCGTCTGTTGGTCAAATATGTGATTCTGGTGATTATTTAGTTATGTTTTCTGGTTCTTTTTGTTGTGTACAGGATCTGCAGTCTCAGAAGCTGATTGGGACAGGCCATAGGGAGAATGGACTATAGATTTTGGATGAGTTAAAAGTGCTAGTTGTTGCTGCTGCCGCTGCTACTACTGTCACGACCTGAATCCCGGATCCATGACCGGCACATAGGTTCCCTCCCATGGTTCTATACCTATGCAAACTCAAACTTACACACAAACTTATCCTAACTCAATCAGAGTTCATCGCAGCATTAATAACAAAATCAACTTCATAATATAATTGAATTGTCTTAATACAAGAGTTTATATAAGTTCAGAGTTTTGGAGCACTAACTAGACATAAAGGAAAGGTACAAAGTACAACCAAAGAGCAGGTTCTGAAGGTCCAATAAAATGACCTGCTATCAAGCTATAAGCCTGAAAAGGATAAATAATGAGAGGGTGAGTTCAACAACTCAGTGAGTATATAATGTTCAATATACACACACGAGGTAATAAAACAATGAGAAATATATATACAAGTATGGCTCTAGGTTCTTATAGGAAGGTTTCTCAAATAGGTCATAACAAGAATATCAGAAGGTAAAGCTCGTCAGAAAATCAAAATGCAATGGGCATGAAGCTCCGTACTATGGGATGATCAATCCACATAGGTTGGTGACTCCCCCGATCAACTAGGGTTCAGATACGATGTGCACAAAGACTAACACTACCCTGTTAGCATGGGTATTCTGAGTGGCATACCATAGGTTCATAATCATAATCAAACAGACATATTCATATCTCAAGGCTCAACTCATGACATCAATTAAATGAGGAGCTATCAATTCAGAATTCAATTCAAAATATATACTGGTTCATATCAAGAATTTAGATTCAACAATTGATCATGCTTTATCAAAATAAGGATAATAATCAACATATATATTATCAAGAAGCATAATCCAATTCATATTAACAAATCAAATATTTATAATATTTCTCATGCATATGGAAAATTATCCACTCACTTGACTCGAAAGCAAACAGAAATCAAAAGCAGATACCGAAGGAAATCCTAATGGCGTCCCGCCGGTAGAATATCAGGATTATCTGAATACAAAGGAGACATATTCAAAAATGAATCAAAAGAACATATAACCTATTTAATACACTTATCTAAGGGTATATTCCATAACCCTATATGTTTTTGAACTAAATTAGTTATCTTCCCAAAAACTCAAAAATAACGATTTTTTCGAAATCTAATCCATAATAAAACAAATAATAAAATTGGTAATAATTCACTAAATAACCCTAATTTATTCATCAAATCAATCTGAAAAAGCTAATATTACAGCTAGGGACTAATCTGTAATTTATCATATTTTTAAGGGTCAAATTGTAACTTTTGTCAAATTGAAGGACCAAACTAAAATTATCATAAATCCATTACTATACTGAAATTCTGATCATAATTAATCCTCAATTATGTCCAGAATATCTCATTATGCTCCAGGGACCATTCTGGAATTTTCCCAAAATTTTAGGGTCAAATTGTAATTTTTGTCAAATTGAAGGATCAAATTGAAAGTGTTAAAATTTCATAACTATACAGGAATTCTGCCATTAATTCATATTTTATTCTGTTCAGAATCTTGGAATATGCTCTAGGGACCAATCTGTAATTTTCCAAACTTTGGGGGACTAAACTGTAATTTCCATAAATTGAGGGACCAAACCGAAATTTTGTCATCTTCAACCTCCAACCCAGAATTTCAACAGAAAACCTACTGTTCTTTCCATATTTCTAACACAAATTCACCATTCAAACAAAATCATAACTCAAAATCATCATCTTTCCCTACAATCTTCCATAATCAAATAAATAATCAATCACCCACAACAATCAACCCTATAACATTCAATTTAATTCATCAATTAAACCCAAAACACAATCTTCAAAACCCTAACATTCATCAAAACCAAAATAAAAAGCTCAATAACACATATTTATACATTTAACAACCTAAATCTTATCTTTAAACTTAGTCCCTTCAACTCCTTTCTATTTCCCTTCTAATTTCCCTCTTTTCTCTTCTTCTTCTTCTTTCTCCCTTCTCTCTCATGGTTTGCTCTCTCAAAATATTTAGATCTTTTTTTCTTCTTTCTATTTATATTTATCATCTCTTTATTCAATTACTACTATAACCCTCATTCATTTATTCCTACATCTAAGCCTTCAAGGGCTCTATAGCCTTTTCCTATGTCTTTATATTCAAAACGTTACAACTACTACTGTTGATTTGTCTTCCTTTCGTTTGAGTCTATCATCTTCTAGTTTTTATTTATGGCATTCCTGTCTAAGTCATGTTTCGTCTTTTCGTTTGAGATTTTTGGTATCCACAAGAGCTTTAGGAAATTTGAAAACTTGTGACATTTCTGATTGTAGTGTATGTAAACTGGCAAAATTTTCTGCTTTACCTTTTAATCGAAGTATTTCTGTTTCTTCTTCACCGTTTGATTTGATTCATTCTGATGTATAAGGACCTTCTCCTGTTGCCACAAAAGGAGGGTCTCGATATTATATCTCTTTTATTGATGATCATACTCGTTATTGTTGGGTTTATTAATGAAACATCGTTCTGAATTCTTTGAGATATATGCAGCTTTTTGAGCTCTTATCAAAACTCAACATTCTGCTGTGATCAGATGCTTTAGGTGTGATTTGGGTGGGGAATACACCTCTAATAAATTTTGCCAATTGCTTGCCTTAGATGGAACCATGCACCAAACTTCATGTACAGATACTCCTGAGCAAAATGGTGTTGCTGAAAGAAAACATGGGCATATTATTGAAACTGCTCGTTCTCTCTTGTTGTCTGTTTTTGTTCCTAGTGAGTTTTGGGGAGAATCTGTTCTTACTGCTGTAAGTTTGATTAATACGATTCCATCTTCTCATAGTTCGGGTCTATCTCCTTTTGAAAAGTTATATGGGTATGTCCCTGATTATTCATCATTTAGAGTCTTTGGTTGTACTTGTTTCATTCTTCATCCTTATGTAAAACGTAGTAAGCTACCCTCTCGATCTGCTATATGTGTCTTTCTGGGTTATGGTGAAGGTAAAAAGGGGTTCGTTGTTTTGATCCAATAACTCAAAAACTTTATGTGTCTCGTCATGTTGTCTTCCTTGAGCATATACCTTTCTTTTCTATTTTATCCACTACTCATAGCCTGACTAAAACTGATCTTATTCATATAGATCCCTTTTCTAAGGATTCTGGTAATGATACCTCTCCCCATGTTCAATCAATTTGTACTCATAACTCTGCAGGTACTGGTACTTTACTCTCTGGCACACCTGAAACTCCATTCTCATCTACAGCCCCTCAAGCTTCATTTAAGATTGTGGATCCACCTCCACGTCAGTCCATTCACATTCGTAAGTCCACAAAACTACCAGATTTTGCTTATTCTTGTTATTCTTCATCAAGTACTTCCTTTTTAGCTTCTATTCATTGTCTCTTTGAGCCCTCTTCCTATAAAGAGGCAATTCTTGATCCGTTTTAGCAACAAGCTATGGATGAGGAACTTTATGCTTTGCATAAGACAAATACTTGGGATCTGGTTCATCTACCTCCTGGTAAGAGTGTTGTTGGTTGTCGTTGGGTGTATAAGATCAAGACTAATTCTGATGGGTCTATTGAGCGATACAAAGCTAGGCTGGTTATAAAAGGATACTCTCAACAGTATGGTATGGACTATAAGGAGACATTTGCCCTAGTTGCAAAAATGACTACTATTCGTACTCTTATTATCGTAGCTTCGATTCGTCAGTGGCATATTTCTTAGCTTGATGTTAAAAATGCCTTCTTGAATGGAGATCTTCAAGAAGAAGTTTATATGGCACTCCCTCCTGGTATTTCATATGACTCTGGATATGTTTGTAAGCTTAAGAAAGCATTATATGGTCTCAAACAAACACCCCGTGCTTGGTTTGAGAAATTCTCTATTGTGATCTCGTCTCTTGGCTTTGTTTCTAGCAGTTATGATTCTGCTCTTTTTATTAAGTGCACTGATGTAGGTCGTATCATTCTGTCTTTATATGTTGATGACATGATTATTACTGGTGATGACATTTATGGTATTTCAATCTTGAAGACAGAGTTGGCTAGACGATTTGAAATGAAGGATTTGGGTTATCTCCGATATTTCCTGAGTATTGAGGAAGCATACTCACCTAGAGGTTACCTTCTTTCTCAGTCGAAATATGTTGCAGATATTCTTAAGCGGGCTAGACTTACTGATAACAAGACTGTAGATACTCCTATTCAGGTCAACACGAGGTACTCTTCTTCTGATAGTTTACCTTTGATAGATCTTACTTTATACCACACTATTGTTGGGTGTTTGGTATATCTCACCATTACTTGTCCAGATATTGCATATGTTGTTCATGTTGTTAGTCAGTTTGTTGCTTCTCCTACTACTGTTCACTGGGCAGCTGTTCTTCGTATTTTGCGATATTTTCAAATAAAACAAAGGGTAAATAACTTTATTTATCCTCATGAACGAGCTTGGACTTAAAAGTAAAGCTTATATCTTAGATAATGAGTTAATTTCTTGATTCTGATGATCTGAATCGTTCTCTCTAGTCAAGATGATTGATGAATAATACTTGATATCTGTAAAAGGTCATATCTTATGAATTTATGGACTCTCCGATACTTAAATAAATATCGTTTTAGAGAAAATACAATCATTTTTTAGATAAGAGTTCTAAGAATAGATATGCAACAAGGAATGGAGAAAAAAGAGAACTTGCCTTTGAGATATATCATGATCTCTTTTATAGCACACGAGACTTATCTCTTTCCGAAAAGAATGGGTTAAAGTGTTAGCAAAATATCTCTGACTTATCATGATAAAAAAAATCTCTGACTCGTCATGGGGTAAAATATTTCTAACTCATGGTCTAATCATGGATCCAAAAACATTTCAGAGTTAAAAAGAGCAAGGGCCTGGAAATGATGAGTCTGACAGCTTGCTAGATCAATATATGTCTAAGCTCAATGCTCAAAGATACTGGGTCGGGCAACTCGTCAGACCCATATATATCTGAACTTAACGTTTGGCTGAACCTAATGATGTTAGATTATTATTTTATCTTTAGTTACTCTTTTAGAAAAGAAGATGCATGTAAAAACAAAAAATGTTAATCCATCCATAATATAATTTTATATAATTAAACAAATCTTAAATATATTTCTATTTTTAGTTGTGTTTATTACCATATCTGATTTTTCAATGTGTCCTTATATAACAGGTTCCATAAAATAATTTGTGATATTATTTAATAGGTGTTTGAGAATGTGATAACAGTTGCTTTTTAAAATATTTTTTTCCTCGTAAATATATTAAAAAATAACCCATTGTCTAACTTGTTTATATTTATTTTTAATTTTTTTTAATTTCTTTTCTTTTCTTTTTCGTAATGGATCGCCTCCATCATCAAATCTTTTTAGATGCATTTTTTCACAGGTCCATTTCACGAGTACTCTTTTTTTTTTCTCGAACTTTTTTTTAGCTACACGCCCGTTCTTCATATCTTACGAGCAATAATGAAGTTCTAAAGTTTCCATTCAGTATATATATATATTATCAAGATATCTTTTCCACCTTTCAAGACAACAATGCCTTCCTTGACATTCAATTAATTTTGAATTAAAATCTTTTTAAAATTCTTATAATATTAAGGGTATGTTTATTTTGCATTAAATATTTTATCAAAAAATATTTTTTATATTTTTTTATGTTTGTTTTTTATAAAATAGTTTATAAAAAATATAAAATTAGATCAATATAAAATTTTTTATAATTAATCTTCAAATTTAGTTTATTTATTAAAAAATATTTTCAATCTTCAAACAAAAATATTAACACGGGTTTAAGAATCAAAGGAAGATTAAAGCACAACTGTTTTTTTTTTTTTTTTTGTTCGTTAACATATATTTTACTTTGAAAGAAAATCATGTGTCCTTTGAAAATATTACTCTAATCTTTGTGAGAAAGAGAAGCATCTCTACTTTTAACTAAAAACACAACTTATTATTTTTTTTTGTTTAATTTTTTTAATTAACAGCATAAATTTAACCTTTGATATATATTTTCCTTTATTTATTGTTTTATATTTTAAAATCACAAAACTTTAGTCTAACAACTTGTCCAAAATTCGAGTGACAAATTGAACAGGTTAACCCAAATCAATCTAAAACAATGTCATTTTAAGGTTATTTTTTTTAAGATAAAATGATGATTTTTAAAAAAAAAAGATCTCAAATTAGGTTTTGATCTGGTTGAATGAATCATACCAAGTTAATCCTCATCCAATTTAATTTAAAACCAAACATGTATCAAAGAGTCACCAAGTTAACCTGCCAAAAGAGACCTAGTTTAATAACATTACTACCATCTCAAAATCATCATCACGACCATCTTACTATTACCACCATCTCCTCCACCACCATTTCTCAAAATCATTATCACGATCATCTCCCTATTACCATTATCTCCTCCACCATCATTATCTTGATACTGTCACTACCATTATTAAAAAATATTTTGCATGTAAAATATTTTTTATCTTTAAAATATTTTATGCAAAACAAATTAACCCTAAAAAATAGAGACAAAGATATCAACAAGGGTTTAAGAATCCAAGGAAGATTAAAGCACAGCTCCTTTTTTTTCCGTTGACATATATTTTACTTTGAAAGAAAATCACGCATACTTTGAAAATATTACTCTAATCTTAGTGTAAAAGAGAAGCATCTCTACTTTTAACTAAAAACACAACCTTTTTTTTTAATTAAAATCATAAATTTAACATTTGATATATATATATATATATATATATATATATATATTACATTCCTTAATTATTGTTTTATATTTTAAAATCACAAAAATTTAGTCAAACAACTTGTCCAAGATTTCGATGACAAAGTAAACAGGTTAACCCAAGTTAATCTAAAACAATATCATTTCAAGATTTGTTTTCAAAGTTAAAATAATGATTTTTGATTAAAAAAAAAGAGATCTCAAATCAAGTTTTAATATGGTCAAATGGATCATATCAAATCAACTCTTATTCAATTTAATTTAAAACTCAACTTGAGCTAGTAACCATGTTAAAGAGTCACCAAGTTAATCTGGTAAGAGAGGTCTAGTTTAATAATATTGATTTAAGTATTTATAAGCATGCACAACCATTAATTTTATCCAACACTATTTTTTAATAAAATTACAATGCTTGAGCTATAATTAGTGTCATCTTATAAGTTATGGCTTCATCCATCAATTAATAAGCAATGACATCAAATTACTCATGTCAATGATTCCTAAAAATCTTTTTTTTTTTTATTCTTTGCAACTCTCACAAGTTGTTTGAACCAAAAATTAAATTCAATTTTAAGGGTTAAATTAATTTTTATATTTGGGATGTTTTTGATGGTATTGATTTGAATTTCAAGTGGAATTCAAATCATAAAAAATAGGCAAAAACAAATTAGAAAGGAGATCCTTTGATTTACTGCAACAATTCCAAATTGAATTGAATTTAAACTGCAACAATATTATTTTTTGAATGATGTTATTTTTATATTTTTATAAAATAAAAAGAATTGGGTTGACTCAACCTAACATATTCAGGACTTGTCCCAACCAAATTGAATTGAATTTAAAACTACAACAATATTATTTTTTAAATGATGTTATTTTTATATTTTTATAAATAAAAAGAATTGGGTTGACTCCACCTAACCTATTCAGGACTTGTCCCGGGTCAGCCTTGGGTCAGATTTAAAAACTATGCAATAGATAATTTTTAAAACCCATGACACAAATTATTAGACCGAAAGCAATATGCTTGGAGAAAACAAAAGGTCCAATCATTAACAAATCAAATGTCAAATGATGAAATAGAGAAAAAATCAATTACACGAAAGGATTTCAAATAAGAAAATAGCAATTAAAAGAATAAGAGTGAAAATTAAAATTAAAAATAAAAATAAATTAAAGGTCAAGAACAATTTTTTTAATTGAAAGGTTAAATTAAAAACAAAAAAAATGAGAATCATATTAGAAAAAACAAGACACAACAAACATGGATCGAGGGATAAAATTAAAAACCATAAAAACCTTGACAAAAAGGCCAAAAAAATAGAAATTAAAAGAAGAAGGATCAAATTGAAAAAAATTATATATGACAAATTAGAATTGAGGATTTAATTGAAAATAAATAAAATTTAACAAAAGTGCCAATGACAAAAACTAAAAATCAAAAGAAAAAGGATTGACGTTAAAATATCAAGAACAAAAAGGATTAGCCTGTACTTTTCAGGTAGGAGAGAGAAAGAAAAAAAGGTTAACCGGCGTGAAATCATCCAACAATCATTGACACATGTTGCATTAGAAGGAAGAAAACATAGCAACGCATCGAGAAACACAATAAAATGGCATTTTTTTGCCACATGAAAGCAATGTACGTGCTACTCAAAATACCTGGATGCCTCCAACATGCCAATAACTTTTTAAAATCAAATAATATTTAATTGATAAAAAAGACATAAATACCTTGATTACCCTAATAGATAAAAAAAGAAAAAAAAACAATGGAAAAGGACCTAAAGGCACATAGCCCTATGGTTTAAATTTTTTGAACAGAAAGGTATATATATTTGTTAATTTATTGTACATCAACAAATGAAAAGGCTTATATGCAACTCTCTTCCAGGTTTATAAGTTTTTTATTTTAATGGTAATTATATTATTTTACCGTGAAAAAAATATAGAAAAGACAATTTTATATCTGAACAAGTTTTTAATAACTAATGCACTATATAAAACTAATGTAATACCTAAATTTTATTGTAGTGAACAGAAAAATATATCTATAAATACAGTGATTGACTTCCTCTTTAGCTTCTTTTTACTAGAAACGCGGCTCGCGCTACGCTGCGGGTCAATTTTTTTACGTAAAAAATATAAAAAAAAGTTAGGATCTAAAAGTGTTAGGTCTTTCTGCAAAGCTATACCTAAGAGCATTGAGTTTGTCTGCTACGCCTAACCTAGAAGTTATATTTATAATATTAATAATAATATTAAACTTGCATGACCCAAGTTTAAGTGAATTTAATTGGTTGCAACATCAAACCCGGAGCCTTGGATATGGGTCTAGCTGCAAGGTTGTGTTATAAAAGTGTGATAATTAAAAAGAAAAAACTTTAATATTACAGAATGAAATTAAAAAAAAGATTAATTGAAAAGAAAAAAACAATAAAGCAAAGCATTATTCCGATAAATAGAGCTTTGCAAGGAGGGGTACAGTAAAATCCTCTCATGAAATCACAATAATCTAATGAACAATAAACAAAAAAAATCATAAAGTTTAATTCTTAATCAACTCGATATTAAAAGATGAAATTCAAAGAAAAAAACTACTTGAGAAAAAGAAAAAAAATTGAATCAATTGGTTTAACCCATCAAACCTGGGATTCGTGTCATGAAATTGGAAGAAAAAGGGTTGATGCATTTTAGTTATAGTTAATTACATTATTTAAAGATGAAATTGGAAGAAAAAAACCAATGAAGAAAAAGAAAAAAAAAATTGAATCAACTGGGTTGACCCACCAAATCAGGTTATAAAGAAAAAAAAGCCTACATGAATATATAAAAAAAAACTAATGAAGAAATAGAAACAAAATCTGAATTAACGGGGTTAACCCTTCAAATCAGGTTAACCAGTCAAACTTGAGATTTGCGTCATGAAAGTTTGATAACTGAATACGAAAAAAAATTGACGAGTTAACCCAGAATTAATTGGGTTAACCCGTGAAACCGGGTTAATCCATTAAACCTGAAATCTGTTTCATGAAAGTCTGATAATTAAATAGAAAGAAATTTAAAATTAATAAACTAAACTAAACAAAAAAATTAATTAAAAAGAAAAAAAAAAGCAAAAAACAAATGTTGGGTTAACTCGTCAAACCAGGTTAACCCTTTAAACCCAAGATCCGTATCATGAAAGTCTGATAACTAAATAAAAAAAATTTAACATTAACAAACTAAATTAAATAAAAAAAATTATTAAAAAAAATTGACGAGTTAACCCGTGAAACCTTGGATATGTGTCATGAAAGTCTAAAAACAAATTGCCCAACCTTTTCACCATGGGTTAATTATAATATTAAAAGAAAAAATTAGAAGAAAAAAACTAATGAAGAAAAAATTTTTTGAATCAACTGGGTTAACCCACCAAATCAGGTTAACCCGTAAAACCTGAGATTCATGTCATGAGAGTGTGATAACTAAATAAAAAAATCAATATTAATGAACTAAATTAAACAAAAAAATATTAATTAAAAAGAAAACAAATACTTACAGGAAGAAAAAAACTAATGAAGAAAAAGAAAAAAAATCTGAATTAACTGGGATAACCCGTCAAACCTGAGATTCGTGTTATAAAAGTTTGATAACTAAATAGAAAAAAATTTAATATTAACAAACTAAATTTAAAAAAAATAATTAAAAAGAAAAAGAAAAGAAAAAAGCAAAAAAAAAATACTAAAAAAAGATTATTTTAAAAGAAAAGAACAAAGAAACAAAAGCCTACATGAAGAAAAAAACTAATTAAGAAAAAAAATCCGAATTAACTTGGTTAACCCTTCAAACCAGGTTAACCCATCAAACTTGGGATTCGTGTCATGAAAGTTTGATAACTGAATACGAAAAAAAATTACGGGTTAACCCAGAATTAGCTGGGTTAACCCGTCAAACCCGGAATCTATGTCATAAAAGTTCGATAACTAAATAGAAAAAAATTTTACATTAACAAACTAAATTAAACAAAAAAATAATTAAAAAGAAAAACTAGAAAAAAAAAAATTCAAGTTAACTCGTCAAACCCGGAGTCCATGCCATGAAAGTTTAATAATTAAATAGAAAAAAATTAAACAAAAAAAATATTCATTAAAAAAACAAAAAAAAAAAACAGCTTTAAAAAAAAAACTAAGCAAAAAGTTTAAAAAAAAAACACTCAATTTTTTTTTATTATAGACTACACTATACAATCTAGAATAAAATACCGATACTAAAAGTTTTAGTATATGTTACAACAATTATTCGATTTGTATATTTTGTTATCACTTGTACAGGCCTTGGATGCGCTAAGCCATTTTCAATTAATTATATCTTTTAATTTTTTTTATTTTAATATTTGTACCCATAAAAATTGTTCAGTCAAATATTTTTATTAAAATATTGACGTGATAGTTAACTCTTCATTAAGTGTGTCTAGGTTGATATTATTTTATTTTTCATTTTTAAATATAATGTTATATGGAGTACTTATACATTATATTTTTTTATTTGTTTTTTTATTTAATACTTATATTGATAAATTTTATTCAATTAAATATTTTTATAAGCTTCAGTTACAAATCAATTTATATATCAGTTATCTTTAATACAATACATGGACTCATATGGTCAAAATAATCATCATATATTTTGCTATTTAGAATGTTTTTTATTTCCTGTCAAGAAACAAAAATAACAGAAAATTTAAAAAATAATAATAAAAGTAATTAAGTAGATGAATTTATATTTTTCCTACACATTAGTTAGGATTTGATTTTAGATAAAATAGAAACTTAAGAACTCTAACTAATGAGGAACATAAAATTAATAAGTTAATTCTATTAGTTTATATATATATATATATATATATATATATATATATATATATAAATGATAAGTAGATGCACACAAATAAAACAAAGGGTAAATAATTTTATCTATATTATCGAGGTTCATATGAATCTAATGGACTTGAGGAGCTAGCTGATATCTTGAATAATGAGATAATCACCTGATTCTATTAATTTGAACTGTTTTTCTTAGTCAAGGTGGCTGGTGAGTAATACCTGATATCTACCAAAGATATCATCTTGTGAATTTAGGAACTCTTAAATGAATATCATTTTAGAAAAAATGCAATCATCTTTTAGAAAAGAGTTCTAAGAATAGATATACAACAAGGAGTGGAGAAAAAAGAGAACTTGCCTTTGAGAGATATCCTGGTCTCTTTTATAGCCCATGAGACTTCTCTCTTCTTAAAAGAACGAGTTAAAGTATTAATATCTCTAACTTATCAGGGAGTAAAATATCTCTAATTTCTAGTCTAATCATGGAGCCTAAGAATCTTCTAAGTTAAAAAGAGCATGGGCTCAAAATTATAGATCTAGTAGTTCATTAAACCAACATATGTTTGGGCTAGGGGCTCGGCTAAACTTGAAGATGATGTGTCGGGCAGCTCGTTGGACCCATATATGTCCAAGGTTTGAACCTGATGGTGTTAGGTTATTACTATATCTCTGATTACTCTTTTAGAAAAGATGATACATGTAAAAACAAAAAAAAAATATTGATTCATCAATTATATAATTGAAAAAATCTTAAATATATCTTTATTTTTAGTTGTGTTTATTACACCATCTGATTTTTCAATGTGTCCTTGTATAGATATAACAGGTTCATAAAACGATTGATGCCACCACTTAGAAGATGTTTGAAAGCGTGATAGCAGTTACTTTTTAAAGTACTTTTGACTTAGAAATATATCAAAATATTATTTTTTTTATTTTTTAAAATTTATTTTTTACATCAATATATTAAATAGACCCAAAAATACTAAAAAAAATAAATTTAAAGAAAAAAATAAAATTTCTATAAAAAATAGATTAAACCATAACCCCAAACAGTCACTTAATTCAGCAACGTGTCCATATGTCCACGCCCATTGTCTAACTTGTTTATATTTACTTTTTAATTTTTTTTTGGTAATGAATCGCCTAAAATCACCAAATCATTCTAGATGCAAGGGATTTTTTCATAGGTCCATTTCACGAGTACTCTTTTCTTTTTCTAACTTTTTCTTAGCTACACACCCCTTCTTCGGGCCTATTTGAGATTATAGTAGCGATTGTAATTTAAAGTGTTTTTTGCTTAGAAATATATCAAGATAATATTTTTTTTATTTTTTTTAAAATTATTTTTTAAATCAGCACATCAAAAAAATTTGAAAATATAAAAAAAATTTAGTAAAAAACAAAATTAAAATTTGAGGAAACATTGTTTCAACCGTGTTCGCAAATGGTCTCTTCATATCTTACGAGCAATAATGAAGTATTGAAGTTTCCATTTAGTGAAAAAAATAACTATTAGTTATCAAGATATTTTTTTTCCATCTTTCAAGACAACAATGCCTATTTAATTAATTTTGAATTAAAATCTTTTCAAAATTCTTATAATGTCAAGGGTATGTTTATTTTATATAAAATATTTTACAAAAATATTTTTTAGATTTTTTATGTTTTTTTCCTGCAAAATAGTTTATAGGAAAATACAAAAATTAGTCAATATAGAATATTTTAAAGACAACTTTCTAACTTAATTCATGAAAAATATTTTCAGCTCATGAATTTTCATAATATATTTTATGAAAAATAATCAACTTATAATATCATCCAACTATATATACCACCACCTTCATCTTACCACCACTACCATCCTCTCATACACAATCACCTCTCTTCTCACCACCACCATGTCTTTTACCACCACCACCATGTCTTTTACCATGACAATCATCACCTCACCATCACCATCACGATCATCTCATCACCTCCTATTTTATCATCATCATGACCACCTCACCACAACCACCATCTAACAATCATCGTCATGACCATCTCACCATTATCACCACCTCCTCCACCACCACCATCACCACCACCTCTTTGCCGCCGCCACCATCATTAAAAAATATTTTGCATGTAAAATATTTTATAGAAAAATATTTTTAAGATAAGTATTAAAAAAATATTTTACAAGAAAATATTTTACATGTAAAATATTTTTTATTTCAAAAATAGTTTATGCAAAACAAATTAACCCTAAAAAATAGAGAAAGATATTAACAAGGGTTCAAGAATCAAAGGAAGATTAAAGCACAACTGTATTTTAAGTTCGTTAACTTATATTTTACTTTGAAAGAAAATCAAGTGTCCTTTGAAAATATTACTCTAATATGTGAGAAAGGAAGCATCTCTACTTTTAACTAAAAACACAGCTTTTTTTAGTTTAATTTTTTTTAATTAAAAGCATAAATTTAACCTTTGATTTTAAAACAATAAATATATATCGCATTCCTTATTTATTGTTTTATATTTTAAAATCACAAAAATTTAGTCAAACAACTTATCCAAGATTTGAGTGACAAATTGAACAGGTTAACTCAAATCAATCTCAACAATATCATTTCAAGACTTTTTTTTAAGTTAGAATGATGATTTTTTTAAAAAAAAGATCTCAAATTAGGTTTTGATCTAGTCGAATGAATTATACCAAATCAACTCTTATCCAATTTAATTTAAAACACAACCTGTATCAGAGAGCCACCAAGTTAACCTGCCATGAGAGGCCTAGTTTAATAGCATTAATTTAAGTATATATAAGCATACACAACCAATAATTTTATCCAACACTGGTTTTTTTTTTTAAATACGATGCCGAAGCTATAATAAGTATCATTTTATAAGTTACAGTTTGATCCATCAATTAATAAGCCACGCTATCAAATTGGTTAATTTTTTTTCTTTTATTCTTTGCAACTCTCACAAGTTGTTTGAATCTAAAATCAATTTTTATGTTAAGAATCTTTTTGAAGGTATGGATTTGAATTCCAAATGAAATTCTAATTATAAAAAATAGTCAAAAACAAATTAGAGACGAGACCCTTTGATTTCCTACAACAATTCCAAATTGAATTTAAATTACATAAAAAATTGAATTTAGTTCTATATTTAATTTGGTTCCAATTAATAAACTGTAGATTTCTCTCTGTATCTGGATCTTTTTTCTTTATCTTTATCTTTCTCTTCCTTGCATTACCAATCATGAAAGAAAAAAGCACCCGCTTCCAGCAATTTGATGAGCTCTACTAGGGTAGGTGGTTTGATTATCTACTCTTGCCATTCTCTACATGTTATGTTAAGATTATCAAACAAGTCTTAGGGAAAAAAAAAAAGCAGCATCATTTTTGTGTCTGCACATTAAGAAATACTGTGTTCCAAAATATCTGCTTAGAAAGAGCAATATAGAGGATGAAACACGATGAGAATTGCAACATGGTTGTGCTAGTGATTTGTCTCATCTTCTCTCTCGTGATAGGAGCATCAAAATTTGTTTGCAATTTTACTAATTACAATTTGTAGATGGGTTCAATATGATTACTAAGAGTGTTTAAAAAAACCGATTAACTGAGAAAACAAAAAAAATCAAAGAAAAATTAATAGAAAAAATCAAACCGAGATAAAAAACTGATTAAATTGATTTTTAAAATCATAAATTCTAACAGGTTTAATCCGGTTGTAGTTTTAAAACTAAAACTGACAAACCAAACCAGACAAACCAAATAATCCTAAAAGCTTTAAAAATCAAGAGGGTATAAATAGTTAAGTACTGAAGTTAACCTAACCCTAACACAACCCCCCCTCCCCTACCCTCACAAAAAGCCGACACCCAAAGAAGAGAATATTCATCTCATTCTTCCTTTTCCTTTCAAGTTTTCAACTGCTCTGCGTTCTGCAGCCACCTCTTTATCTCAAAACTCAAAAGCTAAGCCACCCACAAGTCTCACATCATCCCTAACTTCTCTTTTCTCTTTACTTCTGGCCGTACATAAACTCACATCTTCATCTCCCTGATTACCACAAGGAAGCTTGCTTGAAATGAAGTGTATTTATACCTTGACCGAACATCTATACAAATAAAATCAGAAAATAAGCAAATTCTACATGTGTGCTTTTAAGAAAAATAGACAGGTCACTATCCCCCTCACTAGCATATATTCCAGAATCATCTTCCAAGGAACATAGTGCATCACCACCAACAAGATGGAGTATGCCACC
>Ga0325403_1000856_pt1 | contig 23652 bp, 11 predicted proteins | sample PopdelMetagenome_19_FD_205665 | JGI IMG/M metagenome (GOLD analysis project Ga0325403, IMG submission 205665) | Populus deltoides microbial communities from Bellville, Georgia, United States - Xylem-PdKOR-R4 | ecosystem: Host-associated > Plants > Phyllosphere > Stem > Wood/Secondary xylem... | reverse complement strand
AAAATCGACACGCATTCCTTAAATAGAAGAAAGGTAGTCTCTCGTAAATCCATAAAACAGGTGACGGTCCAAGTCCATCGTGGATGAGATGTTGTGAGCATGTGAAACGTACTGGTGAATTGATATGGCTGTAATATTGGTGACTGCATGAGTGCATGGGGATGATAACGATTAAAAAAAACTCATCTGCTAAACATCATATAGGAAACGTGGGTGTTCTTTAATATTTTTTTTAAAAAATTAACATGTTTTTTTTTAAATAATAAAACAGTACAATTTAAATTTTTTTATTAAAATAACATAATTTATACTTGTCGCTATTTAAAAACGCCAAATTTCAAAAACAAAAAAATAAAACGAGTTGCATTTTAAAAGAGAAGAGAGAAAAAAAACAAATAAAATAAATATTAGATGCACATCAAATCTTTAAATTACAACATCAATAATATCATCATAAGTATTTTAATAAAAAAAATCTAACAACATCAAAAAATATCATCAATACTTACTTGAGAAGGTTACACTTGCCGTTTAAAAGTATCGAATGATTCATTTACCTTTTAATGAAAAGTGTGATGTCCCACTTCATTTATCATTGTTTGTGACTTACATTGATATTGTTTGATAAGTTTCATCGAAATCCTTCTAATGATACTGGTGGTGTTATAATTGAATCTCTTTTTTATTTTTATTTTTATTTTTTTTCATCTCTCCTCTTGAGGAGTTAATTTCATAATTTTTTTTTGAAATATCATGTTTCTGAATAGCAACAAACTTGAATGTTGTTATTTCTAATCGCTACATGTGTATACCATGTTATTTAAGTTTTTTTCAAACTTTATTATTTTGTTGATTTTTTTAAAAAATACATTAATAAGTAAAAAAATATATATACTTCTTTTTAAGGTGGATTTTTTTAAAAAAATAGTACAGTTAAAATTTTTTAAAAATAGGAAAAAAAACACTGTTGAGACTATCGTTTTCTTAAAAAAATGTTTCTGGGACCCGAGTTTTTTCAAAATAAACGGTGGCGTCTGCATCATAGTTCATATGACTGAAAAATAAATAAATAAATATATAAAGAGACAGGTTTTTTTTTTTTTTTGTCATCTTAAGATTAAAAGTTTAAATGGCCCTACCAATAGGCCCTCTGAAAACAAAAAACAAGAGAGAGGGAGAGGGAGAGGATATAAATGCATCATTGACAAATTAGCCGACATTAAAAGTTATACAATTCTCCACGTTCTTCCCTGGCCCGTTAGAGTTTGATAAAGTTGCAAGAACACAATTAATGTTGAAAACGTGCCGTTTGGAGCAGGTGATGGAAGCTACAAGGTCTTTTCAACTTTAAAAAATATATTAGAATAAATTTTTAAATTTTTTAGCCCGAACACATTAATTTTACCCCGCACGCGTCTTCTTATGGTTCTTCTATTATTATTAACAAATCTTTTTACAATAATTTTAGACATGCATTAGCAGTAAACAGAAGACAACTACGTACTTAAAATTTCAAATGAAAATATAGAAAAACTAAGTTAATTAATAAATAGAAAGAATGATCATTTTCTTTGTGCAATGGGTTAATGCTAACCTTTCCGACCAGGAAAAATATTTTTATTCTTAGCAGCCCTTCCACTTAATTTAAGCCCAAATTAATTATCGAAGCTTAATTAACTAGTATAATCTCATATCATCTCCTTAAGATTCGAAATTATATGAATTAATTCTACTTTAATTCCCATGGTGGAAATTAGGAGTATGGGTTCCAATTGCACGACGCATATCATCTTGTTATTTGTTAAAGTGTCGCGCGCGCAGAGAGATGTACAAGTTCCGGGATCAGATTTAATTAAAAGATACCTTTTGTCTCTGTTTTCTATTTTCTTTGAATTTCTTTATTGTAATAATTCAATCCAGCTCATAGAAATTAGAAATTAATTTCATCTCGTGCTATTTCTAAAAATCAACTTTATGTTGAAATGACGTGGAGGTACCAGCACCACAATCTTTCAGCTAGTAGTTTGTTTTTATAGTAATGTAATTGTTTTTTTAAAATGTTTTTTTTTATTTAGAAATATATTAAAATAATATATTTTTTTATTTTTAAAATATATTTTTAATCTTAGTACATCAAATCAATCCAAAAAACTAAAGAAAGTTTAATTTAAAAGAATTAAAAAAAAAAAACAAAATCAACCTCAATTCAAAATAAAATGAACAAATGCCACCCTCTTAATTACCAATAGTTTTACAGGAGAGAAGTAGTACGTGAAGGAAAATTGATTGTTTGGGGCTTTGGCATCATCACCCCCTCCTGCTAATTTAGCCCCACTCCCTTTTCTATTCCAATTTCCAGCCCTCCCCTAGTTCAAACGACAGTGTCCAGTACATTGAATATGTCAAGAGATCTAGATGTGACTGTGATCTAATCCTATGTGTAGTCACTTCTATCCATTATTTCATCGGAATATTCATGACCACCACCTTTAAAGGTTCCCTTGATCTGTTATCATTGGAGGTCAAGGAGCAAATGATTTGATTAAAAATAAAAATAAAGACAATATAATTGTCGTTTTAATTAAAGAAAAATGACCCCCACAATATGCAATCAAGTCACCTTTGATTTTATCTTAAAAGAAATTAAATTCACTTTCTTTCAAAGCAAAATAAATAAATAAATAAAATGATATTCAAACACTATTTTAGTATGAAAAATAATTAAAATAAGATGTGATTCATAATTAAACATGAAAATACCAAACACCATAAAAAAAAATACATATACAGTCTTCTTCAACAACAAATCACTTGAACTCTAAAATACTCATCATAGCTCAAGATGATTAATAGAAAAGATCCTAATCATCGACAGGGACCACTCTAGATGCCTGTTTCTCTCAAGTCCCTAAACTGCCACATGTCATCCATATCCCATAAACTATCTACCATGCTATCAAACACCCAATTGCCTCCTGCCATCTGGCATTCCAACGGTGAATTGTCTCCGGCAGAAGCCTGATTGAATCCATCTAGGTCATAGCAGCTGCCCTCCTCATAGCAGGTGTCACTCAAAATTAAGTTGTTGTAGAAAGTATCACCATGGAGAGGCGAACAAGTTGGGTTTTCAAGAATTTCAGGCTGCAGTGAGATTGTGTCGGAATTTGCAGAAAGAACATGAGGGCTTGTGACTGGACTTGAATTTTCACTGCCAAGATTTGAATAGTGTGCCAATTTGCTTTCTGGAGGACACATTAACAACGTTGACAATGAACTAGGAACTGTGGAATTGGATGATGGAGACCTGACTCCATGATCAGCTTGTGATTGTGAGTCAAGTGTTGTCGAGGAAGAAGAATAAGAAGCCTGCTCCATTTTTTGAAGCAATCTCGGCATCCAAAAACTCCTAACAGCATCAAGAAACTTCGTACTACTAGCCTCAATGTTAAGTTGGCGCGCCTCTTTCTGCACCTTTGTCCTCCAATAATTCTTGATTTCGTTGTCTGTTCTTCCAGGCAGATGTTGTGCAATCTTTGACCACCTGGAATTTAATTTCAAAAGAAAGCAAATATTAGGATCTAGGAGTATAAGACAATAAGTCCATAACACATAAGATTTAACAGCAACCTTAATTATTAGGACTTGATTTGATGATGAGATTGTATACCTGTTACCCAACTTGGAGTGCAGTTCAAGAATCAAAAGCTGTTCTTGTGGAGTAAGATTTCCACGCTTGACGTCAGGTTTTAGGTAATTCAGCCATCTCAATCTGCAACTCTTTCCGGTTCTCTTCAGTCCTGTAAAGTTAGAGCATGACTAATTGGGCAACCAAAACAAATTAAGAAAGTAGTCAATTATTTTAATGTTTTGGAGTTGATACATGGTTTCGTCATGGGGTCTTTAATTTACCTGCACATTTTGCTAACATGTTCCAACGACCTTCACGGTTACGAGCAATGTAACGAGTAAGCAAAGTGTCTTCTTCAAGAGTCCATGGACCTCTTCTTAGCTCACCTTCCTCTTCCCTAGAATTGCAAATCCTCCTTGTAACACCAAGCATTGATGCTCTCATATTTTTTTAGATGATATCGGTATTTAATATTTATTGTGCGTGAAAGAGAGAGGGAGAGGGAGAGATCAGAGGTATTGGTCAAGGGCCTAATTAGTGCGTTTGAGTAGTCGTACTAAAGTGAAACTACAGAGAAGTTCCAGAAGTTTATAGACCACCATAGCATGGTTCAAGCTATCTCTACTAACCTAGAGAGAGTTTACAAATGAACTTCATTCGCAGTTTCTTTCGCCAAATGCTCTTTGCCTTTATATACAAATGAATGGAATGGAATTTTTTGTGGTGGGGTGGTCATTTCCAACGAGTGATGTGCAATGGGTTATGAATAGACTGAAAATGTTTCATCCAAAAAAAAAAAAAAAAGGAGGGGGTGGGGAGGTACTGTAGATTGAAAGGTGCAAAAGATAGAAGGCAAGTCCCACTTAAAGGACCCTTTCTAGCAGTACTACAAAACACCAATAATTAACGAGATCCTTCAAAACTCTTGACGAGCATGAATATATTTCAAAGCTATTTTCTTTTAGCTGGGTAATCAGTTAATCTTAAGGAATAGATCTGATGGATAGAAAAGATATAAATTACCAATTGATCTGAAAATATTTTTTACTGTATAAGAGAAAACTATATAAGAGATTAGGTCACATCTGTTCTTTGTTTTTAATTAATCACCCGAAATAGAGAAAGAAGCCGCATTATGTCAGTCTTCCAATAAACCAGAAATATAAAGACGCCACACATTAGCATGTACAAAGTGGGATCTTCCTTTCCATCCCATCAACTATGTAATGGCAGACTTGTATGAAAACAGTAGTCAATGACCTAGCGGAGTAGTACTGCAATTAAGGAGAAATCTCCTATTCAACAACTCTTTCTATTTAATCAAACAAGTGATATACAGAGCTGGTACGTACGTAAAGGCGTAAGGAAGTTAACTCGAAATTAAATGAATCTTACTTGTTTCTCTTGCGAATGATTCCTACCATTTTCTTATGTTGATTTCTTCTGCTTCCTCCTTGCAAGAAACGTGATTGACTGGACAAAATATATTATTCGATAGCATAGCACACACAATTATTGCTAGAGGTTGCCAATTGTTAATGGAAGTCTTGAGGACTTAATTCGTATAAAGTGATGCACTTTTCATTCTACAGCTCTTTAAGAAAAATCAAAGAGAGACGCAAAAATCTTTCAGATTTCTTAAATTTCTTGTCTTGCCAAAGTCATCGAAGTTATTTAAAGACTTGGACAACAAGGGCTAGCTAGAAGATTAGAAAAGAGAGAGTGTTCTAGTTAACTTTTAATTTCTTTAATTACAAGTTATAAATAATTAATGATGCAGGAGGAAGATACATCAAATAATTAATTTCTCCCAAATTCATCAAATACAAAGTTAACAAGAAAAATTTCCTTTTCACGTGAATTCCTTTACCGCGCGTCCTGGAGGAGAGAGCCCTTTTTGTTGTCTAAATCTTTAACTTTGATGAATTTGGCGAAACAAAGATATTCATGGAAACGCATAATTTTGTCACTGTGGAAAGAATATTGCGTTACTTTATACGAGTACAAGTACAGCACTCACTCTTATAATTTAATTGGAGTATCATTTTAACGTTTATTAACGTACAACAAAGCCTAATTAAAAAGCTGAATGAACGTGTAATCCATAAGTGACGTCGCGAAAGGTTTTTTTTTTAATAATTATTTTGTTTACTAATTTTTTTAATTATTTTTTTAATAATTTTTTTTATTTAGTATTACTAGATTTTTTTTAGTTGTTTTTATATATAAGGAGTTGTAATAATTTATTGATAAGTGAGTCATGGATAAATAAAATTAATTATTATGAGAATGTAGTTTATATTTAAAGGTTTTTACTTATAATAAAACCAGCTACTTTTCACTTTGTACGCCTATAACCGAATGCAAGATATACAAATTTACTACTACTACTACTATTATTATTATTATTATTATTATTATTTTATCGATTGCAATGGGTCTAGTTTATATTAAAATAATAAAAAAAACATCTAAACAGTATCAATTTAATTTTTTTTATGAAAAATAAGTTAAATTACCAAAACAAATTAAACATTTACAATGAGAATCAATTACTGGCAGTTAAGATGAAATTAATAAAGGATAAATATTTCGATAGTTGTGAGTACTCTGCAGCTTTTATAATTAGTGATTTGATGCCTTGAGTTAAGACTGTTTGAATATTTTTTATTTTTTTATTAATATATTTTTAATTTGTGAATATTTTAAAGATCTCACGTACGTGACTTGGGTTAAGACTGTTTGAATAGAAATCCTCGCAGTCGTATTCCAATAATAATAATAACTGCGAGACGTGAAAATGACAAATATTGATATTATTTATCATGCGCGTGTTTGGGCGGTGGGGGACCGGATAAAATTTCATACTTATCCGTCCGATGAGAGAAAGGAAAGGGTATTAAATTATTGTTCACTTAAAACACTTAACATAAATAATTTTGACTGAATGTTCTCACTTCTCACTCGTGGAATCTTGTGTTCTAAGCTTTATATTCAATTGAAGTTAATATATATAGACTCTAGATAAGATGGGACGGGGAAGTTTGAAATTAGAAATTTTCTATGATTGGTGGCAGGGGCAAATCCTACAATATTCAAGTGGAAGTGCTTCTGTTTTACCCAACGAGAGATTTCATTTTTAATGACAACTAAGATTTATCAAAATGTTCCTGCACATTTTTAGCTCCTTTTTACTAGATTTGTGGCAAGAGGATAAATAAATAAAGAGTACAAACAACTCATTACAACCAAAAAGGTGTCAGCAATGTTTGTCCGATAAGAGTTCCTCGTGGGAAAAACAAAAGAAGAGAGTAGCCGCGCATCATTTGTCAGAGGGGCTAATGGCGGAGTCCGAGATCCTTTTTCTCTCTGGCCGGAAAATACATGCTTCTTCTTTTCCCCCCCCCCCATCTACGTATAGACATTCAATTATCTGGGTCATTGTAATATCTTTCTGATGGTGATTACCTAAACAACCCCAATACCATCCAAAGCTTTTCTTTTCTTCTTCTTTAACAATTTCATGCGAAGTTCCCAGCCCTTCTCTTAAACTAGATACACTAAAGGCCCAGTAAGATAGCCCAGTGTATAAAGGTAACGAATAATAGGGTGGAGGCCCATTAGGGGGGGTTAGCCTCTTAAACCTGGCATGTGATGGGCTCAATTAAAGGAAGATGGACCTCCTACTGTGCAATGGACATGCGCATGGAAAAGAACTCTTGGAAATAATATGCCTCTTGACGAATGGTTTTCTTGTTTAATTTGATCAAGGCTGGAACTCAGAAATACTCGGAATTATCTAATACATACAGTATATCATGACGTGGAAATATTTATGCATCCTAAGTCATTTGTTTTGTGCTCTAACAGGTTTAATAGCTACAGGATATTTCAAATTATGTGGGCTTTCATCCCATTATGTGGACATCATCCCAAGGCGACATAAAAAATAAAAATAAAAAACCTCCGACTTGTAAGTATTCAGTTTTCAAGAAAACATTAATTAATTTATAATGCTATATGCGACTGTGTGTGAGTGTGCATATATATGATTTTAAGGAAGGGCATGGTAGTTAAGGAGGTTTTTTTTTTTTTTTTTTGATTTTCCGATTCAAATTTTAGAAACATCAGACAAGAATTTCTTTGACATATGATTCCCGATATGTGACTTTAAAATTGTCTTGTAAGAGAATTGGCCTTGCTATACAATGTGTGTTCTGTGTCCAAACCAATTTTATTCACACATTTGACATTTATCAGATAAAACTTGAGCCTTCTTTCTCGGAAATGCACTCCTATTTTCAGGGCATGGGTTACCAGAAAGAATCGGACAATTTTAGTTCAACTCTTGATCAAAATTTCCTTGCCTTTTCGAATGGAAACTTATCTGATCATCAGCAACAACTTAACTTCCATACGAACTTCGCTGATAATGACCAAATTGTCAACTTATCTTCTCTTGCAATTTCTGGAAATATTATTAAGGTTAGATTTTCACACACACACGCAAACTCCTCAGTTTGATCTCTTTCTCCTCCGATCTCCACTTCATATTTGATTTCAAGTCTGTTGTACGTTGATGTAAGTACTATATATAATATTGCTGATTTTATTTTCTTACGGTGTTAACTGCACAGCACGGACTTTAATGAAAATCGATGATTTTACTGGAAGATTAAATCTATTGGTATATTCTAGAAAGTTAAAAAAAATTTATTATAAATATTATTGTGTAACTGTTTAATCACTATAGTTTCATTCCGTTAATAATATTAAAAAAAATATCAATAAAATTATATATAGTTTTTTGTTGGTGATATGTTATATTTACAAATAAAAATAATAATGAAATAAAAAAATACCGATAGAATAACTTACAATGTTTTTGTTGTCGGTAATACTAACATATTAAAGTAGGTAAATATTTTGTTTAGTGTATTTTTACTATTTATAAATCTATCTGTAATTTTATTATTGTCTAACATGTTTGGGAGTGTGGTTACAGTTGCTTTTCAAAATTTTTTTTTACTAAAAAATGTATCAAAATAATATTTTTTTTATTTTTTTAAAATTATTTTTGACATTAGCGCATCAAAATGATCTAAAAACACCAATAAAATATTAATTTGAAGCAAATTAAAAAATAAAAAAAATTATTTTTTTTAAATACTTTTAAAATATAAAAACAAATACATACCACATATCATTGATCACCTGCCCTGAGATTTCTTTAGCCTAATTTTCTTAAATCTATCTTACACTAGCTAGTATGTACTATGACTACAGCTTAGAGGAGAGAGACACGAAGGGAACAATGCAGGTGGTTAATTTGTTAATTCCTGTCTTTGAGCAGCATTTACCTTTTCCTTCAGCATAATTTTCTTTCTCATTAACATTTTAATTGTGTGTATAAATGCACCTTAAGATCAGTCTTCGTAAACATAGCATGCGATGGATTAATTATGTTGTAGGGGACAGGTGCGTGTGAGGTTCAAGAAACGGGGACGGTGGTGAGAGATCAAGGTTCTGGAGGGCCTAATTTTACTTCCACTCAACTTGGCCTCCTTCACTCGGATGCTTAGTTACGTACTGTTCAGTCTCTTCTCTTTCATCATAGGTGATGATCTTCAAAAATTATTGCAGGGACAAAATTAAAAAAAAACATGGATGAAATTTGAAATTAACAATAATTAGCGGCCTTTTTTAACTTCTTTTTTTTTTCCCTCAAGTTATTTTTCTTTTGCTTTGATCTCCCAGCTATGTTTTCTTTCAATTTAGTCCTTGAAAATCATTTTTTTGTTGTCCTGGATTTTTTTTGGTCTCTTTATATTTCATTATTGTGAGCACCCGAGGTGTCAAGGATTGTTTCTGAGTTTAATAACGTGTTGATTTTGCATTAAAATTTTTAAAATTATGGCATAGGATAATTTTAAAAGAGAACAGACTGAATTTGACATTAACAATAATTGTCAACCTTTTTTTCATGTTCATTGTTCAAAGGTTGTGTAAATATACACTCTCGCCTTGTAGTTTTCACTTTCTTTTATGTCTAGTTCCTTATGTTTTTGAATTTTTTATTTCTATCCCAAACTTTATTTGTCTTACTTTTTATAAGATTCATGTTCTGACCCAATAGACCCAAGTTCAAATCTTAGCCTAGAACTCAACCCAACTAATATAGGTATTTTAAAAAAAGGTTGTCTTTTTCTTTTTTTTTCCTCTTTTCTTTTATGTATTGTAACCTTCTCCCATATATACCATGTATTTCAGTTTTAGCTTAAGTTTTGATTCAATAAACGTTGAAGAAACAAGTAAATGTTTCCTCTTTTGTTATTTTCAATTAGAAAATTTATTGTTGGATGATTTAAGAAGTGTTTGGAGTTTTTATATTGTTTTGGTAATTAAAGGATTTAAAGGTTTTAATTGATGTACTAAGATGTTAGTTGACTTGAAACAAACTGATTTAATATTTGAAATTATGGGTTGTTGAATAACAGATTGTTATATTGTGGAATCTATAGATTTGAAGACTGACAAATCGGGCTTCTGGAAATTTTGATCAAAGTTTTAAATAGAATATCTTAAATGCTCAATTATTACATTGTTTTATTAAGTTCAGATTTTGACAATGTAATAAGTATCATGAATTATTTGTTTTACTTTGTCTGATGATGAGAATTTTTGAATTGTTATTTGATTTTATTGGTTTTAAAGAATATAATGTTCTGAAAGATTATGAAACGTTGTGAAATTTTTATATAATTATTTTTATGATATGTATGTTCTAAGACTTAGCATAGATAGGGTATCCTTATGACACTATTGTTCCGTTGCTAGTCATAAATTCAGAATTCAGATCGTGACACTTTTAATTCCCAAGCCTTGAGAAAGTAGAGAAAAAGTCGTTGAAAATTGAAAATTTGAAAGAGAGAGAAAACTCCTGGGCAGTTGATTTTTGACCACCAAATACTTTGATCTTGATATTTATGGATTCATCTTTTAGAGAAAAAACTTAATAGAAATGATTTTCACTTTCATTGATGTTGAAAATGGTTGTTCGAAGCTTTAATTTTGTTATTTGATTTGATTTTGAGGATTTGGGTCAATTAAAAAATGTTTTGTTGTTAGAAAAACAAGGCTACAAAGGTTCATGTTTTTATTTTTCGTGTTTTGAAGTGAAAAATGATTAGAATAAAGGTTTTATATGTCCAAAATCTAAGATATTGATTTTCCAGTCACTCGAGCCACCTCCAGTTATTGGAAAGGTAATAACAAACTACGCATTGTTTGCTCAGGATGAAAGACACAACATCTATAAAAATAAAATAATTCTTGAGGTGAGTGATATATTGTTTGTTTTTTTTTTAAAAAAAAGGTGTGCAGACCTGAATTTTAAGGTCCAAACATGCCCGTGTTTGCTTACAGCTAAACGCGCATATCCAGCCTATGAATGTCTGGACTTTCAATTTTTTCTCATCTCTCTTTTTTTTTTTTTTTTCTCCTTTAGCATTTTATAATTAAGTTCTTTTTAAATAAATGTTGTTTAAATGATTATCTAATTATATAATGTGTAATAATGGAATCAAGGAAGTACTACGAGCGAACTACATGACACAGAGTAGTCAGCGAGAACTACAGTTTGCAATTAAATCATAGATTCTAACGCCCAAAAAAAAATCCGAAAAGAAAGAGATCGTGCATATACATATGCAATTTCCCACTCATTCACCCCCAACTAGATAGATAGCAATTAGCAATTCTCAGCACAGCAGGGTGACTGTGTCCTATGAGTATGATTTTGCAGGCATTGGCAATAACCCCCCCGCCACACGTGACGTTTCCTCCCACCTCACGTGCCTGCGCAAAATGGATGATCCATCTTCCCCGTCAATCCTCATCTGCTCCGTTTCCAACATCCCGGCCGCCACATGTGCGGTCACTGCCCCCCATCAGAAACTGCACGTCGTTACCATTTATCGATCTCAAAGCTGGCAAAGGGTAATCTTTCGTCTTTCTTTCTTTAGGGACTAATTATCTTGGTGTTAATTATTTGTATTTATGTGGGAAGCAAATGGGTTTTGTAGAATGAGTGGGTTAGTGGAAGTGGAGCTAAAAGTGCGTGATTACGAGCTGGATCAATTCGGAGTTGTCAACAATGCTGTTTACGCCAGTTATTGCCAACATGGTACTTATATTTCTTCTCTTGATCAACATTTCTGTTGCATTTGATTAGATGAGAGTAAAACTGGAAACAAGAAATTGTTAAATTCATTTTCCTTTATCACCAATTTTAATTTTAATAAGGTCGTCATGAGCTTTTGGAGAGGATTGGTGTCAATGCTGATGTGGTTGCTCGCACTGGCGATGCTTTGGCACTGTCAGAATTGTCACTCAAATTCCTCGCCCCGCTAAGAGTATGTCCTTGCTTCTTCTTTTTAATCAACTATACTAATCCTTTTTGTGTTTTTCCCTGTATATTTTGGTAATGCCAAGCTTATTTTCTAACAAACTAAATGGGGAAGAGAACGGGGAAAACTGGCGAACGTAGTTGGTTTAGCTGTTCTTGAAAGTAGAACGATTTCTAATTGTCAAAAAAGGGTTTTAAACTTGGAACTTCTTTGTATTCTCGAGTGCCTCACTCGCATTTCACTTTAATCTTTATCCAAGTTAAGGTCTAGGAAGGAAATGGCTGCTTCTTCGTGGAAGGGTGGAAGGGTTTTAACATAAACTTTTGTCCAAACTCTATTCCTATTAGTATAGTACTGGGCATCTGTAAATACTTTCATGTGCATCTGTTACAATGCAACTATGATAAAACACTTGCTCCGTGCTTGATTGGAAAGTTTGGTCAGTGTTTTTTGCAATATTTGTGCTGCCACTAGTAAATGCAACATCTAAAACTTGTTTCTGGTAAATTTTAGTAATATTCCTTTCTTGTTGGTGCTTCTAGAGTGGAGACAGGTTTGTTGTAAAGGTGAGGATCTCTGGTTCCTCTGCTGCTCGCCTATACTTTGAACACTTCATTTTCAGACTGCCAAATGAAGAGGTAATTTATTATCATCCTTACAATTAGGGTACATGTCTTAAGGATTTGTCCTGTATATTCTCAAAATCTCAGTAGCTCTAATTGCATTTTCTGCAGCCTATTCTGGAAGCAAAAGCAACAGCTGTCTGGCTTGACAAAAAATATCATCCAGTTCGCATTCCACCTGAATTCAGATCTAAATTTGTTCAGTTCCTTCGGCATGAGGAGTCTTAAGTAAATTTATTGTGACAAGAAATCAGACAAATTTGTTATTCATTACCAATTGTAATTGGTAAGATAATTCTCGGTTTCACTTGCAATTGACTAAGAATAATTAGAGGATGAACTTAACCAAAAAGAACAAAAAATGATGAAGGTAATAGGATAGTACTCATAGAATTACATCTAGTATACCTAGGAAACCTCTTGACCACGAATGGAAAGTAATGTTGCTTGTAATTTATCAAAATTGTACACCTCTTTCGCGTCTCTGATTAATTATGTTAGTTCGCATTGAAGAGAATGTTAGCACTTTTAATATATAATTTCTGATTATGTTCACGTTCTTAGTTGTAAACAGGCTTTTTTCTTCTTTATTAGCAAGTTGCAAACATTTTTATCACTCATCTTAGAGAATTAAATCCATTGCTTGATTGAATTAAGCATAGAAAATACCAGACAAAATTTTCATTTATTTTTTGTTCTTTTAGTGAAAAAGATTCAGTTAATTAAGGTGTAAAATGAAGAGCTGAGTTGTTGTCATAGATTTGAATTTCAGTAGATGGGAAAAACGATGGATATCAAATATTTAGAGGCTAGGAGCATGGTATAGTCCAGCTATGAATGTTTGTCATGGCAATCATTCTCGGTTCTGGCTACACCATGCTTGTAGTCATGTGTATTACACAATTTTACAGGAACAAAGCGTATTCTCCTTCGAAGGAACATTATTTCAGTAGTCACCTCTATTGCTATATTTCTTCAGAGCTCGAAAGTGGGAGGACAATAAATTGACCCCCATTTTTTTCCAGGAAAAGAAAAGGAGGTATCATCAATCTTAGCGGTCCATCCATGCACGTTGTGGAGATAAATGGTGTGAGGAGGCCCAAAAGGACTAAAATCTTCAAATGGGTGGGATCTTCTTTCTGTGTTGTAATCCTATTAGAGGATAGATTTGGGTTAGACCTCTAAAGTAAGGGAAAGCGCTAGAAAGTTTGTGCCACCGTTATTCCCAAACGACATGTCAAAAGCCGACCGTATTTTCTTTTTCTTATGATAGAGATGGAGGCGACGGAGGAGGATGTGGGCAGGAAATTTCTGTGTTTAATACATCATTATCCAAACTCAACTAACTGGCGTAACTATTGTAAACTGCAACACCAGTTTGGTTTGATTGTTTGGTAAGACCAAAAAACAAAACTGTATTCAACTACAATTCTACATTTCAACCAAAAAAAAAACCACAATTCTACAAAATATTGCAGTGCAATCGAATTAGTCAAATATCCCACCATTGTGGTCAGTGAAGCACATGATCATAACCACCAGCCTTTAATATATAACTGGGAACCTATAGCTAGAGAGACTTCATTGCCTTTAATAAAGAGAGAACTAGAGCGCTGTTCTGCTATTATAGAATAATGGAACAGGGAAGAGGTAGTGAAAAGAAGAAGGTGATGGTGGCAATAGATGATAGTGAGAGCAGCCACTATACACTTGAATGGTTTCTTGATAAGCTAAGAGGTTCCATCGCTGACTCTGATGTTATCATCTTCACTGCACAACCTAATTCTGATCTGGGTTATCTCCATGCTTCAACTTATGGCACTACTCGTAAGTTCCTCTTATTTCCTTAATGAACATTCATTTCTTTTAGCATTAATCATAAAAAAAGCGAACAAATTTTATTTTAAAAAAAAGAGTTTAAAGCATATTTCAACCCATTAGATTAACTTAATTGCAACAGCAATAATTTCTCTTTATTTTGTTTTTCATTTGAATGATACTTCAGCGTATAATTTTTATTCTTTTTTGCAGCTGCGGATTTGGTTGCATCCATACAAGAGAATAAAAAAAAGATTGCATTAATTCTGTTGGATAAAGCTAAAGATATTTGTGCCAGACATGGGGTAATGGTTTCTGACATTTTATTAACTGTTCGTTATTAAAGCATTCTGCTTGTAGAATGAATTTGTTGATGGTTATTGTACATGATCTATACAATATGTTGATTGAGTGAGTAAATTGAAGCCCCTGTAGTTGAAAAAGAAATTGAAGTTCCTTCATACACACATAAAAAAGCATGCAAGTACAACACATCAAGTATTTATGCCTGTTGTTATATGCAGAAATGTTGATACTCTTTTGTCTTCCTAAAGGTCGATGTAGAGATAATGACAGAAATTGGGGATCCTAAAGAGGCAATATGTGAAGCTGTAGAAAAGCTCAGCATCCAACTACTGGTTTTAGGTAGCCATGATCGGGGACCTGTGCAGAGGTTAGTCTTTTCTTCTGAAATGGTATATGCATCCTTCTTTTTTCATGTATCCTTACAGAATAAAAAAGAAGAAAAAGAAAGGGTATGTCATTCATTTCAAAATGTATTTGAATGCAAAACAAGTCTTGTGTCTTTAACTTGTAGAGCTGTGTAGCAGGTTTATTTTTATAAACTATCATTGTGCTATTGTGTGCAAACACGGGTGCCTCTGCACTGCAACAAGAAAGACTAAAACATACAAATGACTTATTTAACTCAAGTTTTTTGGGGCAGGGCTTTTCTGGGAAGTGTCAGCAACTACTGTGTGCACAATGCCAAGTGCCCTGTTCTTGTTGTGAAGAAACCTGCAGTTTGAGGACTTCACCGTCATAGTGCTGCTATCATGTGAAGCAGAATGCTGAGTTCCGGCTATACGGAGGCCAGTAAGTCTCAGTTTTCTGTCATAACAAACTTACAGCATATCAAGTAAAAAATAATCCTCAGAATGTTCCGATGCTGTTTGATAAGTTTGATATTTGGGTCTTGTCAAAAGGCGTTGTGTTTGTAAGTTATTAGATAAAATAAATTCATCTCAGCTGGTTTGGCTTCTGTTAACATGGGTTATCTTCAGCTCTATTATTTCAGATCGTTCTCAGATGTGACGCGAATCTGGCAACACTAGTTGCATTTTCATAACCAGCTCATATAAAAAGAAAAGGAATTTTTGGTAAACTGTGCTTGCTTATTTGGGTTAGCTTGCCACCTCTCTGAATGAACATCCCAATAACATTTGTCTAATTGTCCTCCGGTGACCATTAGTATCCTCAACTTCGTTGTTCAGAATTTCAGAATTCCATTGCTTGCTCAATGCATTGATAATGATTTACCCATCAGCTTGCAAATCGCCAAAATTTCTCAACTGTTTTTGGTCCTTTTCATTTCCAGATACACAAAAATAAACAAGTCTCTCCTTGATCTACTTGACGATGGTATCTTCCCAACACTGCATGTGAAGTCCATTCCTCTTTATCTTTCAAAAATACCCGATCAAATGTTTAGAATATTATCAACGCTAAGTTTTATTGAGCACATCAACGGACCTATCCACGAAAGAGGAACAGATTACCAGCAAATTCTGTTCAGGTGACGGAAAACCTATAACTGTCAAACACATTCTGGTGAATACAGATGATAAATTATCCTCCCATGTATGGGATAACCACGGATGCTTAGAGCTTACACACATTGAAAAAAATCAGTCAAGATGTATAAAAACTATATTCAGGGGACTATCTTGATTCTAATCCACTTGGATAGAATTTTCATGCTGGGATTCTGCTGATGGAGGATTTTGATGGCCATGACTCTTTGTTTCTGCCACGAGCTTTTTATCAAGGAGAAACAAACAAAACAAAAATGAGAGGAAGAAAAGGAAATTGCCGCAAATACATGAAGGCAAAGAAAATGTTGTAATTTGCTGGTGAGACTAATCCACCAGAAAAATTGATGACTGGGCCAAAGCATCTAGTCTCTATCCTGGGTAAAGCTGTCACGTCTCACGTCAAAAAAACGCGGTGTGCATCAAGTTACCCCTTTCCTTATCATGAATGAAAGATTTTCATAAATCAAAAGCAACGAAAGAAGGACCCCACCTTCCTACCTATAATCACAAAAGATTTTTTAAAGAAAACTAAGATCTACAATTAGGAAAGATTCCAATTCCTACGTCAACTTAACTTGCAAGAGCAGAAGTAATCTTTTCACACACCCCGAAATATAGAGACAATAGGAAAAGCTTCTACAATCCTTGATGACCAATTTGGGACGTCATTATGTGGAAATACAGTAAAACAAAAATTCCCATCTCAGCTAGGGAAGTCCTAAAGAGGGCTCCGAATTCTAATCTGGGCATCATTATTTGGACTGCTAACTGCGCTAACCTAGCCTAAAAGTTTCACTCCGCACTGAAAAGAGCAAAGCACCCTGAAGCGCTGAAGAAAAAAAATGGCTATTATCCAAAGCATATTAATTTTAGTTAAGAGAAAGAGAACTCTTGGTTACTTATTGAGGGAAATTTACAGTTGAGGTACAACACAGGGCTCAACTAACACCCTCGTGAATTCAAAACAATGTCCTGTACATTTGCAGACTTTTGGTGATATAAATTAGACACAGCTTTCTGTAGATATATGGCATATCTTGAAGAAAGAGAAACATGTGTTTAAAGTTAAGTTTTATTTTGGTTTTTAATTAATACTAAATCATGCCGGAAAAAAAATTGAGTATCAAATTAATTTTTTTTTTATATAGTTCATCCACAATAATATATAAAATTATTAACAATATAGTCTTTCACAATAAAAAAAAACTCATGCCTTTTAAAGTTATATTTAATGTTGCTCCCGTGCAAATTAACCTGATCCGCCGGAAAATATTATTTAACCCCATTGATTTGATAGTATTCTCGCGCTAACTTGTTCACATTGAGAATTTGAGACTAGATTAGATTTCATTTGTTGTGATTTATAACAAAAAGTCTGAAATTACACAAAATAACAGCAATATGTCGTTCTTAGTAATAAAAACGAATACTTAAATGTTTATTCAATAGCTAGAAACTCCAGATCGAGTTAAAATGTTGCATCACATGCCTAAGAAAACCCAATCTCCACCCCTACAGCATGTTATTAATTGATTTGAAAAAAATAGGATTGCAGTGGCACAATCTAGTCATGCTTGGGAAGCGACCGACCTTTTTGTAAGAAAGTCCTCCAAGCTGTCATGTCTTGTGTTCATAGATCATCTTGACTTTTACAAGATGATCGTTGCTGTCAAGGTTACTTAATACTTGAAGGGGCATAAACAAAATTAAAATTCAATGATAAAATTTTGAAGTTGAAAAAAAGAAAGGATTAACTGTATATTAATAGTATTATATACATTATCTGAAATCATGATTTATTTGAAATCTGTGTTTCTATTAAACTGATTAAAATAAAACACTTTCAACATATGTATTTTCTCCTCTCTTTAAAATAACATGTCAGCAGCAAATTAAGCAATGGTTATCAACACACTGGAGAGGTGCGGGCGAGATGTATTTTAGCTCTTGTAAGCTATAATTAAAAAGAATATTTTAAATGATGTAAAGTCAGGGTTTTCAAGTTTCTTTTTTCTCTACTCTGAAAATCTGGAGTTGCTTCTCTCTTGCGAAAAATGGAGAAACAAATAGAAGGGTCTAATCAGAAGGTGATGGTGATCATAGATGAGAGTGAGTGCAGTTATCATGCACTCATGTGGGTGCTTGACAATCTCAAAGGATTCATTACTGACTCACCGCTTGTCATGTTTGCTGCACTACCTACTCCTAACTGTAACTTTGCATATGGAGCACAACTTGGCACCACTGCGTTGTATTGTACATTCTCACCCAGTTAGTTTTCTTTATCTTCTTTGTTCTTGTTCTGGTTTACATTCCTGTTTCTAAATTTGGTAGCTTGCTGTGTTAATATTTAATTCTTCTCTTTTGGTATATTAAGTATTTTGTTCTGAAAAGTTTGTTTCCAATTTTTTTTTATGTCTGAGTTGTGTTTTTAGTATTGTTTTGACTACAGAGTTACAGATTATTTACAAGCATATATTTTTTCACCGCAGCCCTAGGTTTGATTTGTTCCATGCAAGAAAAAAGCAAGAAAATCTTATTGGGTGTCTTGGAGAAAGCTGTGGATATCTGTGATAGTCGAGGGGTATGGCCACTGGATCACTTTCTTCCAGGTTATATCTGACTTGGCAATATGAAGACCAAACTAATATATATAGAAGAATCGCTTTCTTTTTTGTTCCTGCTGACAAAATCAGCGAATAAATTTCAGTTCAGGGATTTACACTAGCATTAAAATCTGAATTTCATCTGAACAATAAATCAAGTAAAGCTGAGTTCATGTTTCCATGCGTATTCACTTGTTTTCAGCAATCTTGCAGTCAACAGTGCAGGATATGTGTGTGTGTTCCTCAATTCATGTCATTTTTGTCTCCACAGGTGAAAGCAGAGACAATCACAGAAGCTGGGGAGCCTTATGAGCTCATAAGCAGTGCTGTTCAAAAGAATAAGATTAATCTACTAGTGATCGGTAACACACTCGTTAATGGAACCCTTAAAAGGTTGGTTTTCTTCAAACTTTTTTTTTTTAAAGAAAAAAATCAGCAATTTGGTTAAATTGTCCGGTTATCAAAGGGTACTTTTTTATCTGTCTAAATCACTTGAAAATGTCTTCTCGTACGATTATGACATACTAATTCATATTTACATGATATCAATTGCCAGTCACATGGCTCTTGATACTGGAATGGTTACAGTGACGTTAACCTGTTACCCAAAACCTCATCCTACTCAAAATATAGATTATCATTCAGATGGGTACCAATACAAATGAACTTTTGCAATAAACTTCACCACAGGCTCTAAAATTAGATTCTGTTTTGATCCAGGGATTTTCTGGGGAGTCAGAGCAACTGTTGCCTACTTAAAGCCAATTGTTCTGTCCTTGTTATAAAGAAACCAGAATGAAAAGGCATTACTTCTATTTCTAAGTGGGATTACTTTGTAATTATTAAGTTGTTTGGACATCATTTGTATGGTACTCTTGTTGTCATTACATGTATGCCATGGTTATGTAAGAAATTAAGCTGCAACAGTGATTGGTAGTTATATCCATATGATTAGATTTGATTTTCTTTCAGATCTGTTCAAGAAATGGGTTTAAGTTAGACTAACAACCAATCTTTCCCTGACAATTTCCTTGAAGAACAAGATTGACAATTTAAGCAAGCAAATTAACTGTCTTTTTTGTACAGTTCCCGACCCAACTAGATGTCTTTTTATCCTAAGAAACACTAGCTAGATTTTGACACGAGCACTCAGATGCTGTGATCACCTAGGAACAACAAAGAAAGGTATTGGTAGAGTTGCTGGCAATAGATAGCTGAAGATATAAAAGAATCTGGTACTAGTTTCATAATGCGAAGCAGGATTCCTGTTGCAGAGACTAAATTCTGCTAAGCTTTACTATTGTGTCCAAGTTATCTTAGCATGCTTGTTTGGCCGGAACAAAATGCCCAGCCATCAATATATTATGCACGGAAAAACTTTGGAAGGAGTGAATTCGGCAGTTAGGCTGTCCTCTGGACGGCAGTTAGGAATGATGTTCTTGTGGCCCAATTAATTTGTATAAACTACGTTGACTTCCTTGCTCGGCAATGCTGAATTATTGTCCTTGTTCAACCGACGATGACAACGCAAAATATTAATAACATACACCAAGCTCGGAGAGGTCAAGCCAGTATAGAATGCCACATTCATAAAAAACGAATCTTTTTTTTTTTATCGTTTTGCATAATAATTCACATCTAATTATTATAATTTACAACAACCAAATGTTTTTTTTCCTTTTTCTTTCTTTAAGTGATTCGTACAATAAATGTCCATCTTAGCTGTGAGGAAATGACATGGAAGGAAAAATGTAATGCTTGCTCAGGCCAGCTAACGCAGCTACTGTTGCAATACCACCAGGTTAGGTCACTTACAAATTAATCCAGCAACAAAAGCAAGAGCTAGCCAATTTCTGCCACAAAACTTACAAAGAAACTATACAGGGAGGATTTAGGATTTGTATTTAACAACAAAGAAAATTATTCCTTCTCCTGTAATTGATATAAAACTAGGTCAAATATTAGCTTCACACACAAAAAGAAGAAGAAGAAAGCATGAATAAACTTTTAATTAGATGGGAAATTGTCCAATTTATAGATCGATTGCTCCCCACCTGGCCAGTCTCCCCAGAGGAATATGATTATCTATTGTGAGTTTAGCCTTCAGATCAATTCATTGGAAAATTATGTTATGGCCTGCGTTTAAATAAAAACACAAACTGGCATTTATTTTTGTAGATTATCTATATATTTTCCTTATTTCTATTTTCCGTTTCTGATCACCTGAGACTCGGTCTGTCTACAACCAAGCGTTGACTATTAGCTGGGCACGAGCCTGAACAAAACAGAACGTTGTATTATCAGAAGTATCTGTCCATTAGTAAAAATATACAGATAAAAGATTCAGAAACCGAAAGTATCTATTCATAGAAATAAAAAAAATCCCAACATGATCTCGGATGGATGATATGAAAAGGACATGGCGATTTGCATGGATCACAAAGAGAAAAAGCATCTGCATTCCTTTGTTTCGAAAATTCATTGGCCTAGACTGTTTCGAATCTGCATTACTTTACATTTTATATTTTGTTGTGTAATTTTCAAATTTGTAATGTAATGAACCATTATAATTCGATCATGACTCATTACATTATAAGTATAATAAAAAAAAAATTAGGTACATGATTGAGAGTAATTATATAGGGACTTGATTGCAAATAAATTTATCATCAAGACTAAAATGTGATTTTAAAGAAATTCAAGGACAAAAAAACTTTCAAATAAAGACCAATTTGTAAATAAATATAAAACGTCAAGCCTGAGATATTTTTTAAAAAAACTCAAGGACTGAAATGAAACCTTTAAAAAATCTCCATTGCAATACTAAAAATATTTGTAACCAAATAAAAAAAATATAATTCACAGATGATTAGATGGCATTATATTATCGTGTTAAGCATGTGATTGATAATTTGATCCCCACGTATTTGTCATCAATATTATTACATATTCTATATTTCTAGCGTTTGGCTTATTTGATTCCCATTTCAACCGCTACTTTATGTGAATTAATTATCCGACTCTGCCCTTATTTTGGGATAAGATTGATTTATAGATAACAAAAATTAAACCATGGCACTACGAAAGGATTCGGTTTCTTGCTGTCTTTGTTTCTTTTTTTAAGTGACACAATCGGTTTTGATAAGTCTAAAAATAACCCGAACAATCGATAAAATGTTGTTTGATTTACAAAAATTAAAGACAATATTTAAAAAAAAAATATTGAAACGATAACATATTAAAGTGATTTGAGCTAATTTGGGATAACTTGTCAAATCTTCGACTTGGATCATGAGTATATAATAATTCTATATAAAACAAATTAAAATAAATTACAAAATTTAATTTTTAATCAACTCGGTGCTAAAGAAAAAAATTAAAAAAAATTAATTAAAAAGTAACAAAAAAAAATTGATCTGAGTCAATAGTCAAACTCATGACTCATGTTATGAGACCGAGATAACCTCATCAAAAATAAACAAAAAAAAACATGAGTTAATCTGGGTTAACTTATCAAACTCGTGACTAAGGTCAGAGGACTATAATAACCTCATAGAAAGCAAATCAAAACAAATTATGAAACCCAATTTTTAATAAACTCATTGTTAAAGATTGAAATTTTAAGAAAAAATCAATCTAAAACATGATACAATAAAACAACATGAGTTTATCCAGGTTAACCCGTAAAACACATGACCTGAGTCATAAGACTGGGATAACTTCATAGAAAGCAAGCAAAAATAAATCATGAAACCTAATTCATGGTCAACTAGATGTTGAAGGATGAAAATGAAAAGGTACCAATTAAAAAAAGACAAAAAAAAACTTGAGTCAACTAGGTTAACCCGCAACTCAAGTCATAAGACCGAGATAACCTTATAGAAAGCAAACCAAAATAAATCATGAAGTCTAATTCCTAATCAACCCAATGTTGAAATTAAACAAAATCAATTTAAAAAGATTTAAAAAAATCAGGGTTTAAGGTTTTTTTACACAAGAACTTGTTTTTTTAACCCATTTTCACCAAAAACACCCTAGAAAATCATGATAAACCTATCCATGGTCTAAAAACATATCAAAAACTAAAATCAACCTAAAATAAAAAATCATTCCAGGCTCAGGTTTATGTTTTTTCCAACTTTAAAAGTAAAAAATATACTTAATATTAACTTCCCTCATGAAATTGAATCATTTGATATAAATATTAACTATTTTGATAGCTTAAATCGGTGTTAACGATTTTTTTTCTCTCTATCATCAAAGTTTGGCCACTTCTCTATCTTCTTTCTTGAATCAGAGACTAAAAAATAATAAAAATAAATTTTTATATCAAAATTGAATGGAGAAAATATTAAGGTACCAAATATGTGTAATTTTTAAAGTACAAGGACTAAATTAAACTTTTTATTTGAACTTTAAAACCATCACTTATTTATGATGTATTTTCTACTTTAATTCTTATTTTTCAATTTTATACATAGTCAATAAATTTCATTCAATTGCCCTTGAACTTGGCTTAAAAAGGATGTAATCACACCAAAAAAAAAAGTTTAAAATGTAAATTGAAAAATAAATATGAATAATAAATCCATGGTAAAATATAAAAGGATGCATATTATTATCCAAACAATACTTATCCCACATGTTTTAGGTTTTTACTTAATAATAATAAGAAGAAGAAATCAGACAATCTTCCATATGTCTCATGCTCAATTTTTTTTAAGCCATATACAGCACTCATTAAAAAAGATATAA
>Ga0325403_1000855_pt1 | contig 23654 bp, 15 predicted proteins | sample PopdelMetagenome_19_FD_205665 | JGI IMG/M metagenome (GOLD analysis project Ga0325403, IMG submission 205665) | Populus deltoides microbial communities from Bellville, Georgia, United States - Xylem-PdKOR-R4 | ecosystem: Host-associated > Plants > Phyllosphere > Stem > Wood/Secondary xylem... | reverse complement strand
AACATTGAATCCGAGTGATTTGAAAGCTGCGAAACCAAAAACCCCTGCCTCTTCTGCTTTGTCCATTACAATTTTGTGCGCACCATTCTTGATTTTCTTTGCAATTCCCTATTGCATGCGTCTTTGTGACCCTCTGCAGCCATTTCGTCAACTTGTCTAAGTCACAATAAATCCAAATATTTGATAAATGCATCTATAAATGCATGCTACACAGCAGAGACAACAATTACAGAAGGCAGGCCAGTAGGACACACATTCTCTATTAGAAGGCATGTATTAGGCACATTATGGTACATGTCAGAAAAGTTCCATTACAAGTATGATATTAAGCATGAGGGACGTAGCTTTAGATCAGAAATCCATGGGTGAATGACGACTAAGAATGAAACCTTACCCCCAAAATTCTAGGCACCAAAACCTAAAAACTACATGTTAAACCATAAAATCCTAAACCCACAAACCTATGCTGAATATACAACCACAAACTCTGAAAACAAACATTCACACAATCTGAACCAAGAATTTGTTTCTTATACACCATCAAGAAACATACAGTTTTCCTATCTAAGAAACCCGTCAGTTATTAATTAATAAGCCTAAAGCATGCAAGAATATTCTAGAATTTGTTGTCGCTTGGCATGATGGTCATATAACTGTGATTCTTTCTTCCCAACATAAAAAGTATGAACCTCTCAAAGTAGGAAAAAAATATGTGATAAATAAATTCTGTATCAGTCACAAAATTATCTCAGATAAAAGCAGAAATCACATGTAGCTTACACTAAGGGAAGTCTTTGGTTAGGACATTTAAGCAAGAATAAAGATAGATGCATCTTCTACAGAAAAAACATCACATAAGAGGTAATGTACTGAAATTTCTAAGCTCACCTTGTGCAGTCCATGATGAAGATTCAATAAGTGCTTTGCCTATTTCGGGAATAGATGCTTCAGCAATAGCTTGAGGTGTACGCAACCCTGCTTTATAGAGTGTCCTTGCTCAAGAACCTTACAAATGAAATAATGAAAATAATGGTTATCTCTGGAGTATTAACCAGGAACTTTGAAACATCAACAAAATGACACATAAATATTATGACTTTGTGTTGAGGAATCAATTTCCTTAACATATAGAGACTGGAATATTAGCCAGCTCCACAATCTCTGCTCACTCCAAATGAAACACAATTTTGGAACTTCACAACCAGGTCCTCGAGATCATGGCATCCAAGTATTTCACAAAACCACAGATGCAAACCTTCCAGCATTTTCTTGTAAGGATTGAACCATGCCTCTAGCAACTTTAAAAGTTTCACAAACCTTGGGTATCGGTGCTTCCTTTATGCCAGAATTCAAATAATGTTTATTCAACAAAGCAGGGAAACGGGGAAAAAAGAAGAAGAAGAAACAGCATTTATTAGAAAGCAAAAGCAACCACAACCCATGCATGATAAAGAAATATTAGGTATGATATCCAGGTAACCATGAGAAAAACTAAGCAGACTACTGGATAAATATACTTTTTCTGGATGAAAAACGTAGCCAAGAATGCATATTCGTAATGCATGCAATGTACACGTACGTAGTATTAATTTTATGCCAACGCACACGAAAGATAGATGTACTCAAAAAGATGTGGATATAGAAGACTATATTTGGTTCGCTAAGTCAGTACTGTTACTAATCAGATTGAAGGAAAGAAAGGAAAAGGATGAAACACCTGCACAAGTCTTGACAAGATGATCAGAGCAACATGAAATCGATCTTTTGCTCGCCCTAATTGTCTGTTAATCTGAAGTCACACTTTTGTTCATAACCCCAGATCAGTTTTCATACTTGCTGGCACACGAGCCTTTCGTATTATCTATTGATCTGTTTATTATGTAAATTGAAAATATATGCTCCATGTGCCATCCGCATCAAAAATGTTTCTGAAACTCCAACTCGATTTCCAACAGACTTCATACCATTAAATTGGAAAAGAAAAAGGTGAGATATTTAAAGCATTATTAAAAAAGTCAGAGAAAAGATCAATTGACCGTGAAAATATATAGTACCCAGGAACCAAGCCTGTGTTGAACTTGTATTGCTTTCAAGCACTGGTATCTATACTAGCTAAGAGAAGCTCCATAAACTTACAAGTTCCTTCCAACAAAATGATATTGGTGTATATTTTTATGACCCCACTGATAATACTAATAAAATTCATCAGTAGAAGAAACTACTTCATGATAAAAAAAAAAAAAATTCTCAAATCAGCTTGGAAGGCATGATTTACCGTGGAATGCTGGATGTGCACTGTTTGTAGGAAAATCAAAAGGTTACGCATCATTTTTGTTGATCTAAGTAAGAATATGTGTAAATAGAGCGTTGGTTCAAACTGTGAAGTCTCCTTGACAATTATAAAAGGGAAAATGAGTAAACTAACTAAAAAGCATCTAATGAAAAAACCTTATTCTCTTCCTTCTTCCTTCGCCACCTTGGAATTAAATTAACTCTCAGCCATAAGACGACGCCATCCAAAATCCGCCGTTATCCATGCGCCTCTAACTTTTTCAAAAAAAAAAAAAAACTTATTTAACAAATGACCCTATCATCCCTAATGAAACTCAAGAATTATAAAATAATAAAATCTAGAAGATTAAAGTAACTCTAAATCCAAGGGCAAGTTCTTTTTTTTATATATAACCTGGGGTATTTGGACTAACTTACACGCACCATAACTAATCTATGGACCCACTAAACATCCTACAAACCCAGTGAATAGGTAAGGCACCGCGGGGGTGACAGGCATGCACAAAGAAAAACGAACTCGGGTGCAGAGGAAGGGAACAAGTCCCTGTTCTTGCTAGGCCACGACCTCAAGTGCAGTGCAAACTTTTTTAATTCGAAGGGCAATGGTATAATTTAACTATGTTTAAATTAAATAAAAGATCAAAAAACCCTTGAATAATATTTTTTTTTCTAGCCAAAGTTAAATTAATATTTTTACTCTTTGCAAAAAATATAAAAGGATGATAAAGCCTCTAGAGTTAAGTTTAGAAAATTTTGCTGTATATAAATATTTTTTTACCATTTGAAAATGATATTATTTTCAATAAATTATGAAAATGATATTATTATTTGGAAAAGATTATTTTATCCCATACACAAAGCTTAATGATTTTGAAATGAATAGCAAATCACCACTTCACTATTGTAATTCATTGTTGATCTATTCAATATTGATCTAGACACAGGATACACTACTTTTAAGTTTCTCTAATGATATTATTATTTAAAAATTTTAATTTCAATAAATTATGAAGCATACAAAAATGGAAATGAACAATTAATTTTTTTTTTATAATGAACAATAGTTTTGAAGATTTCAAAATGGAAAGGCGAGCAAATAATTGAAAAAAAAAGATTGGTATTACTTTTTTTAATTATTTTAACTTGAGATCTAGTGAATCAAGACTCTGGCCTAGGTCAAGTTAAAAATATTTGATTCAGATTGACCTATTTAGACCTAATTGAGCCGGTAAAATTCAATTTGACTTTTTTATATTTTAAATAACATTCTTTGATTTAGAAAAAAAAAACTCTTGTGGGTTTAACAGCTCAGCATTATAGTGTCAATATAAAAAATTTTAAATCATGAAAATCTAAGTGAAATATTACCAAACATATAGGGACTAAAGTATAAATCACGTAGCTCTTTCAATTACTAGCTGAGAGGCACCAGGCAGTAGCCCGCTCATGTTCTGGAGCCTGCATCTAATCAAATCAAATCAAATCAAATCAAACTAGAATTAAAAAGAAAAGAAAACAGAGAAAAATCGAAGATAAAATCAAGCGCGCTTTCGTTAGGGTTTTCAGTTTTCACAGAGAAACAAAAACCCACTCTCTGTCTCCCAATCTCCTTCTTCTTCTTCTTCAAGTTTTTTTCCCGGCGAATTCCTTGTCTGATTTGTCACCATCACTGCGCTTTTGAGCGAGAAGACGCCTTACTTCGTGTGCTAAAACGGCACCACGTGCTTTCCCTGGAACATACAATACACAATTGGACTTCAGGTTCCGTTTCCTTTTGAAAATCTTTCGATGATCACGTAATCTGGATTTCGAGAAAAGCACATAGTTCGTTTTTTGTCGATATCATTTTGTTTCACATGAATTTAGTCGACGATTTTTATTTTATTTACGTGGAAGGAGTTTTTTTTTTACTTTATTTTCTGTTCATGTACATGAATGTAGTGTTATTTTGCATACTTTTGCTCTTGTTTTGGTGCCAAGCTTGTTTAATTATACATAAATACAGGGTATTACTGTGGCATTAGTATGCCATTATAAATTTAGGGTTTCTAGGGTTAATTTTTGTTTTGATAATGTAAAAAATCACAGAGCACTTAGGTATTTTACAATGCTGCTGTTTTTTATACCATAACAGCATTTCATTTCATCAAAAGAAGGGGGCAAAACCCTAAGATTGATTTTGGAAAAAAAAAAACAGGTAGGGTTGCGGCATTCATGAGTAGATAGTTAAGTTGCTGATAGCTTATAGTTGAAAGTGAAATGTTATTTACCCGCACATTGCGATTATGTGTTATAATCTCTGTCTAAGTTTTTGTGTCTTCAGAATGCTTAGATTTTTAGTTAGATAAGCTAATTAACAAATTTATGCATGATCACGGGGCTAACTAACTCTGCATGATTAATCTTGATGAATAAATTACCTGTGGATTGTGAATGCTAATACATTATGCGTGTGTTTATAGATGTCACTTGATTGGTATTTACATATAGGACTAGCTATTTACTGTTTCCACCTTAGTAGGGTTGGGTTTAGAAATAATTCAAGTGTTTTTACCTCCTATTGTCCTCATGACTATCTGTTTAAATTACTTTAGCTATCTTCTGATGTTGCTCTAACTCTCTTGCTTATTTCTGAAATGTTTTTCCCCTTTTCTGTTTTTTTTTTCCAGCTTGGTTCTGCACGTTTTACTGAATACAAAAATCTGGAATATCCTGTTATTTGAGTATGGTAGAAGCAAAAAAAGTTGAGAACATCGAATTTAAGTGGGGTAAACAGAGAGGAGTTGGTGGGAAAAAGAAAGATGTAAAATTTTATGAATCTTTCTCCTATGATGGTGTGGAGTATGCTCTATATGATTCTGTCTACATGTACGAGGAAGGTGAGACAGAGCCTTATATTGGGAAGCTCCTAAAGATATGGGAGAATGCTGACAAGACAAAGAAAGTGAAGGTTCTATGGTTTTTTTGTCCTCGTGAGATTTCCAATTATCTTGGAGATGAGAAGACTGCTGAGAATGAATTGTTTTTGGCATCTGGTGAAGGTGTAGGCAGCACAAATGTTAATCCTTTGGTAATTAATTTTAAACTATAACTTCCTTTAATATAACTTTTGGCTTGTTGGTAGTGACTTATTATGACTTTAATGACATTGTTTGGATGACATATAGTTCTTACTGGGGGAGTGGGGAAGCCTAGTGTAAATTTTGTGACACAATTGATATTGGAAATAACATTATGTTTAATACATTAGAACGAACACATATAAATATGTGCTGTGTGTTGAAGTTGTACAAGGAGCGCTTTCATAACAGCATACTCATCAGGTAACCTCACAAGTGCTAAACTAAGGTGAATGGGTCTTATAGCGCAAAATAAAAACTGAAAACCAGAGGGCTGTATATTTGCAAAAAGAGAAAAATAGGGTGCCATAAGTTAGCAAAATTAGCAGCCAAGCATGCTGTTAATTTTCTTTAAATTTTCTGGGCCCTTTGTTGCTCGGACTCATCATTTACCTTGGTGGTATCAGTGTCAACATAACATAAAACACACACTGGTATATTATCTGTATTGGACCTGTGAAAAACTTCAGGCATGACATCTTTGAGGGGTCTTGCCTGCTCTCACGATGAGGGGGAGAGAGAGAAAAGGCACAATCAGTTATTTTTTTAACTTTAGGTTTCTTTGATTATGTTGGACATATAGCAGTCCTCTGTTTTTTGTTTGGATTGTATTACTTAGGTTCTTTGGGCCTTTTCAAGGAAAATAACCCAATGTGCTCTTAAAAAAATTGTATTGTTTTCAATACTTACACTTTTAATTACGTCTATTTTATTCTTAATTCATAGTCAAATCTTCAATAGGTCCTTCTGGTATGTTATGTGGTCCACGGACAATCATGCATATAAATTTTAATGCTTTTGAACAGAAATGAAACATTGTTATTTCTTAGTGCCTTGAAACATCGATTTGATATTTTTTACTGAAATTTAGAAATCTTCCTGCTGGACTTCAACTTCTTATTGTTTTTTGAAATGGAAACATAGCTGGTGCTTTTGAGGTACTACTAGTCATCTTAATTTCTCATGCATCAAACCAGGAAGCAATTGCTGGAAAATGCAATGTGGTATGCAGTTCAAAGGATAGTAGGAATCCACAACCATCAGATGAAGAACTTCAAGAGGCTGACTTTGTTTTTTATCGTACATTTGATGTTGGGAACTGTAGGATCTTGGATAAGATAGATGACAAAATTGCTGGGATTGAAGGTATGTATTTTTTTGCCTTCAATTCTCCTGTACTCTTATCTGATCAGTTGCTTGATGCTCATTAAATTCTGTATGTTTGCTGCGTCTTCAATTGCTGCAGTGAAGGTCTTATTGAACAGAGTGGGTAATCAGAGTTCCAGTGGTGTTCCAAAACTTGATTCAAACAAGAAAGAAGTAAGTGGAAATGTTGTGGCTGCTAATGACACAAGGATTTTGATCAGGACAGAATCTTATCTTGGAGAGAAGGCTACTTCTAGTTCACATGTAAAGTTTAATGAAGTGACTAAAATAAATGATTGGCTGGTAGATAATTCTGGTGAGACGGCAAGTTCAAGCTCTAAAGTTAAGCAAATTTCAGACATAAAACCTTCATTGGCCAACCAGAAATCTTCACCAGGAGAAAATTCTGCATCCAATTTAGGGTTAGGTGAAATGACTAAAGTTGATAAAAAGGAAGGCATACCGAGTGACATCATCACTTCAAGTTCTAAAAATGATGTTGACTGGAGTGAAAGTAAAGTTGATAAAGTCTTTGCTGATCAGGTTCTAATTGAAGAGAAAGTAAAAGTTGCCAAAGACTGTGGTGACTTAGATGACCGGCCATCTAAGAAAGCAAAGCTTAATGATTTGGCAAAAGCATCTTATGATAACAAAGTGAAAGGTGTGCAGAAAGTAAGTCATGATTCCAATGGCAGCAACTCCAAGTCTGTAGCCCAAACAACCCCTGCTTCTGAAGATAAATCAAAATCTAATCTCACTAAAGATCATCATGAGAACAACAGCGGCCTTTCCAAGAGGCCAAAGCCTGATGAGAAGCTTACTAGACTTGCTAATGGCAAGTTTCCTGAAGCATCTCTAAGACAGCCTTCAGAGGAGGGCAGTAAAACTAACTGCCAAATACAGGAAGTCACTCGCAGGCCAGAAGCTGTAAGTTGCATTGCCAGGAGTCTTTTTTTACCTTTATTTATTAATGTCTTTTGTGTTGCACTACCATTTACATAGCAGCAATACTTCTATTAAGAAAAAATAACACAAAAGTGAAGAGCTGGAAGGATAGGAGAGGGTAAGAGTACTAATGTTGAACAAAGAAAAGATGGAAGATGAAAAAAGGGTGGTTTCTATACAAATTATAAACTATATATGTTTGTGATTTGGATTACAGCAAAAGGAATGATGTGCTCAAGCCTCATTGATTTCCTGAATTCCTTTGTTTTTAGCTCATGATGTCTTATATTCCCTGCTTTTTATTGTGCTCATTGATCTCTTATAGTGCTTGTTTTGTTGTTGTTGATGAGAAACTTTTGGTGAAAAAGATATTTAATACTTGCATCTTTGTTATTGATATGTTGACAGGATAGAAGCAAGTGGTTTAGGGGACTTGTAAGTATTCTTTCTCAATCTTGCTGTGGTTCCTGATTTCAAGTGATTTATTAATCTCAATTAACTAAATATTTATTGTTGACATTTTGCTTTCAAAAACTCTATAGGACCAATGAAACAATGTTATTTAATCAACGTTTGCCGATACTCTTTAAAGATGTAGGATTCAATGCCCATTGGGCACAAAATCTGATGTTGGCCGCTTGCTCATCCTGGAGTCGTATGGGCTGTCCCATATAGGGAGGCTCTAGCCCCAGGGATGGACTAGTTGGGCCAAAGGCCCATCATAAAAACAAAGAGTGATTTTTAATGCAGGCGCTGTCATAGAATGTTGATGTCATTAGAAACAAGTCAAAATGGGACCCATTAAACTAATTTTTGAATTACCTTGTATATTCCTACCAGCCATGGGAAGAACGAATGCAAACTGCTCACGAGCAAGGAACTCTTGTCCTGCTACAGAATCTGGATCCGTCTTATACTTCAGCAGAAGTAGAGGTGATTCTAATTCTAGAATACATTTTCTTTACTAGTTTTATGCTCTTCCATTCATTTGTGCTTCACATCACAACTGCATTGTAGTAAAACACTTCCTGTGTAGTTTTCCTACAGTATATGCTTGTTATCCTTATTTTCTTTCATGTTCCATGTAGTGGTTGCTGCCCGGTACTGTTCCTTAGATTGTGTTGAGGCTCATAATTTAATTGCTATGGATCAGGATATCATTTGGCATGCCTTCAAGCAAAGTTGCACTGTGAAGATGATTCAAAGGACTGCACTTGCCAGCCCTCACTCTGGTACATATGAAAGGGGCCAATCACTCATTAAATATCATAAATTTGTTAAGCAAGCACGGTTTTCTTTTGTGTTCGTGTGTGTGTGTGTGTGTTGGGGGAGGGGGTGTTGTTCTGTACATGCTCCCTTCTGTTGTAAAAAGAATTACCTATTACTGGACTTTGATTTTTTTAGTTGTTTATGCTGCAGGTAAGGCTTTTGTTATATTCCAGAAAAGGGAAGTAGCAGAGATGGCAGTTGCAAAATTAGATGAAGGTTGTTTAATGCTATCAAATGGGAGGTATGGTTTCACCCTATTTCAGCACTGGTGCACATCAATTAAATATTTCCTGCTCAGCGGTTCTACTTTACCAGTAGAAATTCCAGCCAAAGCTTTCCAGTTTTATCAATATTATTGTCCCCCTCAACTGAAAAATTATGAAGTCAAGCCCCAAACTATCTTGCATGTTAGTACTTGGGACAATAGAGCATCTCCCTCGTGGCATCTATACTTTCCCCTCCAGTCTTCTATTGCTTTCCCTTTCCCATGTTGAGATTGTAGCCCTTTTGCCTGGCTAGCCTTGTTTTACAGGATGGCATTGTACTGCATCAATGTGTTGCTGCTCAGTTTGCACTGCTCCACACTGGTAAAGATGATCAGCTGGTAGATAATGCTGCTGCTTATCCTTCTATTCATATTCATTTTTGCAGGCCTCTGGTTGGCAGCATCGCTGCTCCTTGTTTCCCAGGAAAGCAGTCAACCTTTTTTGGTCATCTTATTATCAATAAACTTAGAATCCACAAGCAGCGTGAGATGGTACATTTTATTCCTGCTTTAACCATGCTTGCACACACTGCAGACAATACTCAAGTGGATAAACTTTTGTTTTGTTGCTCCCCCACCTGTTGTGATTAAAATGTTTTCTGCTCAGAAAGAAGCAGTATCTACTTCACATTGTTCTCAGCCCAATACACTTGAGTATGAAATGGCAATGGATTGGTGCCTACTACAAGAAAGATCAGATCTAGCTTTGAGAAAGCTACGCCAGGTCTCTATAATTAATTCAACTAATGCTCTGGATTTGATAATCTCTGGGTTTTTAATATCAGCTAGAATGCTGTCATTTTTTTTTTTTCTGTTTAGTATTGTCTTTTGTTTTCTTTGTTGAATTGGGTATGTTGATTCTTTTTTCAGCAACAAAGGCAAGAGTTGAGAAAACTTTGGGTTACTTTGAAGTGTAAATGAACTGGTACTCAGTGTAGTAGCTCTGCTGGACACTTTTTGGAGAAAAGGGCAGGCTAAAAGAATTGCTCCTTTTGGGTAAGCACTTCCAACACAGAAACATTGTGCCTTCCAACTATCCTTTTAGTTTGTGTGAATATAAAGGACCATTTGTAAGTTTTCAGTCCTTGCTCATGAATTTTGATTCCATTTTCAAAAAAAAATTAAAAAATATATATACTCTTTTAGATGCAAGTCCCTAGATGGACTTAAATTCCGTCAATCATCAGAAGTCAAAGGGGAGAGCTTGTGCTGTCTGGGTTTGTCTATTAATGAGTTTGGTGTCACTTCCTTTCATCAACTTCTGTTTGTGTTGGACTCGCTTCCTTGCCCACCTCCATAGTCATAGCTCAACTCTTTAGTTCCTGTATGTTATTGATCATGGCATTTGACAAGGGTGATTATTGAATTCTGAAATGGTGATCTATTTTCAGAATAGAAGGAATGTATATGTAGAAAGCCGGAGCTCCACTGATTAGATAACAAGACACTATTTTTGTTGTGCGGCAGTATACACGTTAGGTGGATCAGATTTTGGGCGTTGTTAGAACTTGGAGATCAGGTCCTTTTCACAACTACTAGGCTGGCTGATTCATCTGGTTGGACTACGTATGGCTGATGTAAATATTATAATCCATTCGATTAGTTACCTTTATCAGCTAGGAGTTTTGTAAGTTTCTCGTGCCATTTTTTGCCCAGGCGGGCGGCTGGGTTACACGGTGGTAAAGTGGTGTTTGAGGGTGATAAAAGTTTATTTTTGAAGTGTTTTTTATTTGAAAATGTATTAAAATAATATTTTTTATTTTTAAAAATTTATTGTTAATATTATTAACACATCAAAATAATTTAAAAATACTAAAAAACTTTAATTTTAAAAAAATAAATTTTAACAAAAAAACAGTTTCAACTATTTTCGAAAAGTAGTTTTCGGAAAACTATTTTCAAACTTTTCTGTGTTTGTTTACTATTAGAAAAGTTAGTCAACGGAAAATACTTTTCAGTCAACGGAGAATATTTTTTTGTCAAAAGAAAATTTGGCTTGATTTTTAGAAAAGTGTTTTTTTTTTATTTTAGGTGAAAATTACTTTTAATAAGTTGTGAAAAATTTAGAAATATCATATTATTTGCTTATTATGTCAAATTTGATCTTCAAATTTTTTATTATTGTATATTTTATTTAAATTTTTTTTTTAATTTCATCTCTTAAAATTTAATTTAATTTGATTTTTATAATAACTTTAATTCTTATTATTATGATTGTTATTTACTTTTCTTTTATTATTTTTTTATTAAAATTTTTTATTTATTAAATTTGATCTTTATTTTTTTTATTGTTACTTATTTTATTTAAAATAATTTATGAAATTGTAATTATTATTATTTTAATTGTATCTTTTAATTTTTTTTATCTACTAGATTTCATCTCTATTATTTTGAATATTATTTATTTTATTTCAAATAATTTGTGAAATTAGATTTTTTTTAATTTTATTTTCTTTGAACTTTTTAATTTATAAGATTTATTTTTTATTATTTTAATAAACTTGAAAAAAAATATTATTAAGCTATTTTTCAGTTTATTTTTCATAACATAATCAAATACTGGAAAGAGTTATTTTTTATGAAATTATTAAATATTAAAAAATAATTTACTTTTCTAAAATTTATTTTTTAAAAAAATTACTTTTCTAAAATTTATTTTTTAAAAAAAACTACTTTTCAAAAAAAAACTATTTTCATGCAAGGCATTTTATCGTTAGGACACTCAGTCTATTACCAGGTGACTTCATGAGCTAAACTAATTGGCATCTAGAAATTCCCTGTTTTTTTTCTTTTTGTTTTCACTGGTTCAGTGACTTCATGAGCTAAACTAATTGGCATCTAGAAATTCCCTGTTTTTTTTCTTTTTGTTTTCACTGGTTCATTACTCTAAGGAACCAGACCGTTGCCGCTGGTCATAGCACACCTCATGTTTCATAAATTGCTAGATTTTCCCGGGAAGAACAATAGCATGTTGGTCTGTGAGAGATTATCACATGGACGTGGCCCGGTGAACGTGGCCAACCATCAGTACAATAAATTAAAATTATATTGGTCTGTCAACAGATCTGGTTCATGTTAAAAAATTTCGTCAGCCTGGATGGATGACAAGGCATAGATTGCTAAGGTTTCGATTCGATGCCATTTTGGAACAGAAGCGAGGGGGCTGTTCTTTACTGGTTCTTTTAAGAGTGACTGTAGAAAATTCAGTGGGGATGGTTTAGGTTTAGGCAGCATTACTCTTAACGTCTCCTCTCTCATTGGCTGGGTGAAAAAACATGTTTATTGGTCACGGTTTAATTGATGGTGACCTTTGGACGACCAATCAAGATAAAACTTGCCCTGACGCTCTATTAGACCCTTGTTTCTTCTAGAGCAGGCATTTCAATTATGGCCGAAAGCTTGAGACTGTCGTTGTCGCCTTGAACAGAAAACGTGAATTTGAGTGGGGTTTTTTTTTTTAATTTAAAAAAAGAGTTGTATCAGTCCATCCATTGCCATCATTTCCAGAAGCTGAATCTTTTTTAGTTTTTATTGAGTAGTTTGATTAGGCATGGATGTTAATAGAAGAAGGCCTTGAATAATATTTTTCACATTAAGACTCTTGACTACGGCAATTAATATTTTCCAAATTGAACAACATCCAGAAGCCACCGATTCTACATGAATACAGTTCGGAAAACACAATTCTCGGCACAAGGATTTTGCAGGTTTCCATCTCTGGGCTAGATTTTTTGCTTTAGGGGTGAGAGAGATTGCTCATAAATCATATGGTCCGGCGAGCATTCTCTGTCTGCACATCATCTAATCCTCGCAAAACGACATAGTTTCCACCTTAAAAAAAGTGACCGTTAGTTTAAATGCAAAACAAGCGCACCTGCTCCTCCAAACCCAGCGAGTACACCCCTTTTCCCTACTCTCTCGAGTACCCAAAAACACACAATAAGAAAGAAAAACTCTCCTCTTTTCTCCGCACACCATTCGCACTTCACACTTACCTCTCTCTGTTCATCCTTGTCAGTATCGATATCTCCCTCTGTCTGGCTGTCTTAACATGCTCTCCTCCTCTATCATCAAAAACCCACAACTTTTTCCTTCCTTTTAACCTCATCTGTTATTGAATCCTGCTTGAACTGTGATGGGGTGTGCACAGTCAAAGGTGGATAACGAAGAATCAGTTTCAAGATGCAAAGAGCGGAAAATCTTGATGAAAGAAGCGGTGGCAGCAAGAAATGCTTTTGCTGCTGGTCATTCAGGCTATGCTATTTATTTAAAGAATACTGGTGCTGCTTTGAGTGATTATGGCCATGGAGAAGCTAATCATGATGATTCTCAGTTTCAACCGCCTTCTTCCCAACCGCCGCCTCCTCCCCCTCCTCCTCCGCCTCCTCCCCCTCCCCCGCATCCGCCGTCGATGGACAATCTTCCCCCGCCTCCGCCGCCGCTTCCTAACTTTTCTCCCAGTCCGATTAAGAGGGCTATGAGTATGCCTGATATAGTGATGAACGGGAAGCAGATGGGTGATTCTGATGTGATTGCGGAGGAGGAGGAGGAGGAGGAGGAGGTGCAGGAGTTGCGGAATAGGAGTTTGAGTAGAAAGAATAAGGATTATGAAAATAGTGAGAAGGTTTCGCAGCGGGGCCCACAGAACAATGGGGGTGTGGGGCCAGGGGAGGAGGATACGCGTCCGAGGACCCCACCAAGGACGGTGGAGAGTCATTCCTCGGTGATGCCGCCGATGCCGGAGGCGAAGAACATGGCCTGGGATTATTTCTTTATGACGGATAATATGCCGGGTTCGTCCTTGGATCCTGAGGAGGATGTGAGTAGGAATGGGGGTAATTTTGGGAATGTTGAGAATGTCGGTGTTGGGTTTGCTGGGGTTGGGGATTTGAGGGGTGGGGTAGAGGGTGGTGGTGGTGAGATTGATGAGGTTGAGCCAAAGACGCCGGAGAAGGCGGGGGAGAAGATGGATCCTGTGGTGGAAGAGGAGGAGGAAGGGGATGTGGAGAAGAATGGAAGGAAGCAAATGGAGCATTCAAAAACGGCACCACCAGAGTTTAGTGCGGTGAATTTGACGGGGAGGAAAGGGGGGTCTGTTCCTAGTGTGAATTTGATGCAGGTTTTGAACGAAATTGATGATCATTTCTTAAAAGCATCGGAGAGTGCACTAGATGTTTGTAAGATGCTTGAGGCCACTCGCTTGCATTACCATTCTAATTTTGCCGACAATCGAGGTATAATTGGCTTACCTTGGTTGCTAGTGTTTAAATTTTTTGTTTACTTGATGTTGTGTTTTGGCTGTTTATGTTTTTAATTGTAATTTCTTGCCGCTTGAGGTTGAAGTTGCTTGTTGGGGCCCATCAAATTTGCAATCTTTTTTATAATGAAAGTTTCTAAAATGTGTATGCTTGTTGTGTGTGGAAAATTGAAGCTGAAAGCATTTGTGCTTTTATTTAATGATGTAAAATTTGTAATCATTTTGGATTTGTTATTCTGAATGACAGTAGCTGTTTTTTACCCCAATTGGACTTTGTTATGCCATCTTCATCTTTTGTGGAAGCTTTTTTTGAGAACCTCAGGTTTCTTGTTGCTTTTATTGGTTATCTCTTATCAAAAGAAAAAAAAAAAAAAAGTTAACTGGAAAATTATGCAATCCTGATGTGCTGTACCTAGAAAGATCTGTTGTTCTTCTTTAAAAGTTGTAAGCATAAGATTATTCTGCTAAGATATTTTCTTGATATTTTAGCTTGCCTGTGGTAGATGTTTTGTTTTTGTTGATATTTTTTGCTGATATGGTATTAACATTTGCAGGACATATTGATCATTCCGCTAGGGTTATGCGTGTTATCACCTGGAATAGGTCATTCAAAGGTGAGCCTAGGGCTGAAGGTGGAAAGGATGAACTTGATACTGAAGATTATGAAACTCACGCAACTGTTTTGGATAAGTTGTTGGCATGGGAAAAGAAACTCTATGATGAAGTGAAGGTACATTGCATCATTTGATTTTTGGCTGTTTGCGCACCATGTTGAGTTTCGCATCCCAGCTATTAGTTATGCTGCTTATCTTGTCAGAAAATGTTCACTTTCCTTCTATGATTAGATTAAAGGCTTACAATTTCTAAACAGACTTTTATAGATGCTTGACACATTCTTGTAAATCTTAGCAATAGTGTGAAGCCGGATCTTTTTTTCTTTTGTTTCCATTTTTTTCTGGGGAAATGCTCAAGTCATTTTGCCTTTTTCATGCACTGGGTCTTGATGAAGTTTGTTGCTTAATGTTAATTAGCAAGGGGAGCTTATGAAGCTTGAGTACAAGAAGAAGGTTGCTTTGCTAAATAAGCAGAAAAAACGTGGTGCTAGTACTGAATCCTTGGAGAAAACAAAAGCAGCTGTGAGTCATCTGCATACAAGATATATAGTTGACATGCAATCCATGGACTCAACCGTTGCAGAAGTGAATCAAATACGTGATCAGCAGCTGTATCCAAAACTTGTTTGTCTTGTTGACGGGTAAGTATTTTTTGGAAAAGATTGAAAGTTTTAAATTAAACTTTTGCTCGCTCTTTGCTTTGTTCTCCCAACAAGAGTGTTGTATGGAGTGGAGTGAAAAATTTGACACTTACAAACTGTTTGGTGAACTAGATAAAATCTGGATTTGAATATGTTCCTTTTAATCTTTAGGATTGGGGTTGGATTTATCCCATGCCAAAATATAGATGTTAAATGCTGAACCACACATGAATTTGCCCATTGAATTGTCGTTCTATAGCGCAATCTAATGTCAAAAGTAGGCAACAATAGGTGGCGCTTGCCCATTTGATTTGTAAGCACAGTACAGAAGTTAATTGTCTGTGTCTGTGAAGAAAAATTAGATTAACCATCACATTGCCCCCCCCCCCCCCCAGTATGCCATGGGTAATTATCTCAACTTTTGGGTATTCTTTGCTTTTTTTCATGTCTGTCTCAGTTTCCCTTAGCTGTCTGAAAATTAGTATTTTTAAGGGAAAATTACCATGATCATCCTGTAGTTTAGTCGTTTTTACACTTAACCTTTGTGTTTTGAAAAATTACAGTTTACATCTAAATCATCATATAGTTAGTTTATTTTACACTCACAGTAAACTGTAATTTTTTTAAACACACAGGATAAGTGTAAAAACAACTAAACTATAAAATGATCAGGGTAATTTTCTCTTTTTTTAATCATGGGAGATAGATTTTTTGGAGCACCGCACCTAACAAAAACTGTTAAAGTAATACCATAATTTCAAAAATGATATCATATTATTTCTCCTCTTGCGTACTTGTTAAACTTTGAATGCAATGCTGCAGGATGGCGAAAATGTGGGCAAGTATGTGCATGCATCATGACAGCCAACTGAATATTGTTACAGACCTTAAATCCCTTGATGTCAACCATGCTATCAAGGAAACATCCAAACACCATCATGAGCGCACAATCCAACTTTGGAAAGTTGTCCAAGGATGGCATTCACAATTCGAAAAGCTTGTGACCCACCAGAAGCAATACATTCACACTCTTACTAGTTGGTTAAAGCTAAATCTGATCCCCATTGAAAGCAGCTTAAAAGAGAAAACATCATCTCCACTGAGAGCCCAGAATCCCCCTATCCAAGCCCTTCTCCATTCATGGCATGAAAATCTGGAAAAGCTTCCAGATGATCTTGCCAAATCTGCCATCTTTTCATTTGCAGCTGTGATAGAAACCATAGTACGCCATCAGGAAGAAGAGATGAAGCTAAAGGAGAAGTGTGAGGAAACCAGGAAGGAGCTTTTGCGCAAGAACCAGGCATTTGAGGAATGGCACCAAAAATACATGCAGCGGAGAACCCCTGACGGAACAGATGCTGATAGAGGTGAAGACACAAATCCCAATCCTGTCTCCGAGAGGCAGTTGGCAGTAGAGAGTTTAAATATTAGGCTGAAGGAGGAACTAGAAGCTCACCAGAAACATTGCCTTCAGGTAAGAGAGAAATCAGTTGGAAGTCTCAAACTTCGCTTGCCTGAACTGTTCCGCGCTCTGTCAGACTATGCTCATGCCTGTTCTGATTCTTATGAGAAACTAAGGTCCATCACACACTCGCAGAAGAATTCAAATCACAGTCACGCATAATGATGTAAGCTTCTTTTAGTTAGTAAAATTACTATTTTAAGTTAATCCTCAGCCAGATGTACCTTTTCTACGAGACAGTCAGGTCTTGTTGCAGGCTACTGTTATTTTGCACCTTTTGTGAAGAAAAATTGGTTTTATATTCCTCCAAATGCATGCATGCACCAAGGAAGGGGTGATCCTGCATAGATCGCTAGTTATTTCTTGTTTATTTGTACCTGGTGGTTTATTCGAAGGACGTATGGTTAGCCTAGTTGGAGGTTTTAGGGAATGGTGATGATAATGTAATTAACTTGAAGACATTTACTTCTGCTTTTGACTTTCTACTAATTGCAAGATGAAAGAATTACTAACTTTTGGTCAAAATTTTGTTTATCTACCAGGCTGTAAAGACTTAGGAGATCACCAAGGCTGTAAAGACTAGTTAAAATTGTTTGTTGCACAGTGTGTGTGTGTGTGGTCGTTTTTATTTTGAAGGGAGAATCACTTGAAATGATATGAAATTGATTTTTTTTTTTTTTGAAAAATAATGCAGGATAAAAAAGATTTGAAGATGAAGTAATAAGTTAAAAAAGAAGAATGAGGGTTGAAAAAACCCGTAACTTTGGAATTTTTATTCAACTTATTAATAATTCTAACATTTAAAAAAAATAAAATATAAATACTAAAACACCAATTAGAACAAATAATCAGGTTTTTAATTCAATAAATAAAACATCTAATAATAATTAAATTAAATCCAATAAATAAAATCTAATTAAGAAATTTCATCTAAATATTTAAATAAATTAAAATAAAAACATAAGCATATCTCAATAATTTAAGCTATTTTTTGTTATTTATGATCATACAAATAGCTAAATAATATTTTAAAATCTAATCTATAATCGTACAATTACATAAATAATATCCCGATGCAGTAGTGTTCTCATAAAATTGGTCCTTGGCAACGGGGTTTTGGAAGTCCAATATTTCTGCTCGATCGCCAGGCAATGACAAAAGAGCCTTGGAATGTTCAACAGGATACATGCCATCTAGTTGGGTGGAGATGAGGAAAGAATTAGATGAACTGTTTTTAATTTCTATTGATTCAGCAATGTTCCATTTATGCCCCTTGCGATTAAAATGTTTTCCAATACCAACCTCATAGTTTATCAAGAGTTTCAATGTGGTCCTTTTCTTGTTAACTATCTTGAAACAAAGGGTTAGATTGAAACTTCTTGAAAACTCTGAGATTGATGCCAGAAAAATCTACCCTCCAAAATTTTAATACTTATAAAATATTAATATAATACCTTTTCAAAATAAATAATTATAATCACATTGTTAATATTTTATTTCTGTTAATGTAAGGTCAAACTTGATAAACAAAGGGCAGCAAGGACACACCACCAACTAGAGTAGCAGACTCGCAGTTGTTTACTAGATTAGGGCAGGCACGCGGATAGCAGAATTAGACTCTTTCGGCGGCCTTGCTCTTACTTTGACCTTTAAAAAATTTAGTGCTTTAACTCCTACTTGCTAAGGTTTGTTGGCATGGGCTCCCTCCTCTAGACTTGTACTGTTTTGCTTCTATGGCTAAACCCGTTTCAGCCGTCAGCCATTTATTATTGCATATTTTCTCATTTGGTATCAAAATTCAAAAGAGAGTTTGAGTCTTGCTAGCTAGTAAAATGAAACTTTTCTTCACCATTACCTCATACCTTTGTGAAATTATTGCCAAGCAGAACAAAACCAACCACAGACTCGTCTAGAGCTGATGTGATTCATGACAGTTCTATGGTTTTAAACCAAGAACTCTTCGTTTATCCTTGAAATATTTGATGCACACGTCTTTTTAACTCGACGGCCTTGACTATTAACCCCAGAATCTACAAGTAAAATGACACATTTTGGCAATGATATTCTGATACAATGTATGCACATAACCTTCAAACCATTTCTGGTGTTTCAATTTTCTCAAGAATAAAGTCAACTTTTTTTATGTATTTTTAGGTGATAAGGGCATGGATTTAAATATTTAATATAGCATTTTCAAAGCCAAGTTTGGTAGTTCTGGAGCCAGTTGCCAATGAGAGCCAAGCCATTTTCACTACTTAATTTATCCTCTTGTTTAATTAATTAGTAAGTGTCATCTACATCATTAAGCTCCATGTTACATGCTCTTGTATATATATACTCTCAACAAAAACCAGGAGTGCTTGCAGTTTAAACTTGACCCTTCTTTTGGTTCTCAATCTTTATAGGGAAATGGCACTGTTCAAGAAATGGGGTGGCTCTGGCAGAGAAACTATCTATCTGGGTAGGACTCCAGGTGTGAAGGATGGTCCAAAACCAAGGTGGCAAGTGTTCTGGAGAAAAATAAATAGAGGCAAGAAGAAAATATTCAACGTGTCTCCCGTTACATCGCAGGCTTCTTATGATCTAGATGAATACTCGCAGAATTTTGATCAAGGAACAGATTGGGCTGAGCCAGAAATTCTTTCAAGGTCCTTTTCTGCTAGATATGCTGACCCTTCAAGAATTTTGCAAAAGAGTAGAACTGTTAGATAATTCAAGCAAGCTTGATGTGTACATTTTTTTTTTCCAGTGCCTTTTTGATCTCTGAAACCAAATTCACCTTCTTAATGTTTTCCTCTTCCTGGTTTTTGACTTTGTTCTTGAAATGTTTCTCAATCACAAGGCCGAAGTCCTGTTTTTGAGTTCACTGTGAAGGCATATGACTGATGAATGATGACTGATAGCACTTCTTCATGGAAACATGATCCATAAGCATAAGGGAAGTTTTTGTATAGAAATAGACAAACAATGATGTCTCTGTTTCCATGCGTGTCTCGTGATTCATGTCCATGTTCTTCCTACTCTTTTATCTTGCTTTCGGCAATTAGTTGAGCCTAGGTTGTGGTCTCAATACAAGGCAATAGCACAAGACAAAAGCAAAGGATTGAAAGTTTCTTTTTCCTACTCACTTTACTCCCAAGTAGATCAAGATTCCTTTCTGATGGCAGCTCTAGATTTTCAACGTTTTACTGTTCTCAAGTGGTAGACAGCGTGATGGATGCAGAGAGAATCTTGCAGCCTCACTGCTTGTTTTCTTCAAATTCTAGGCATTAATTGTTTAAGGCAGGTTCCCATTTCTTACTTGCTGGATTTTCCCACTATTCTAAAGCATAGATTTTGATGATGCATATCCTAACAGATATGCTGAAATGGTTCAAATCTATTAACAAAGTGGTCCGTGTATTATTTAAGGCATAAATCCTGACATCCAGGATAGGATCATAAATACTACAGACAAAGGTTTTTGGTTTTGAACAAGTATGAACACATCTGGGATGAGCTAACAAGTGGCTTACCTCACAGAGTCAATGTATTAAAATGCAAGATATGCTCCTCAACCACCCACAGCCTAAACTCACAAGTTTTTATCTCGCTAGATCCATGAGGGTTTTTGTTTTTGTTGTAGTCCTGATCAGCAAAGGGAAGATAACAGCACAATTGCAGGAGAACGTTTAAACAAAATCACAGTTTAAGGGATTTTGCTCTGATGATGGATGGGTTATTCCATGGTTTCATCTTTTTCCCTTTTAAATCTATGCTCTGGGCCAGAGCAGAAAGTTGCTGGAATTATTACCTATTGTTTCCCCCTTCGAGGCTTAATTATGAGTGCAGATTACTCAGCAGAGATTCTCCTCGCATCATATGAAATTTCACAATGATCTCCTAACATGGACTAATCATCCCTCTTCACTTTACTTGAGCAAATGAGAGTTGGAAATTGAGACAGATAATTCTCAAACAAACATTTTATTTTATTCAGCACTATTAGATTTTATTTAATGAAAGAATTGTTTTTTAAAATATTTATTGTTTGAAAATATATTAAAATAATATTTTTTTAATTTTACAATAACAATCTAAAAACACTAAAAAAATTAATTTTTTTAAAAAAATTCTTTCATTTTTTTTAAAAAAATACTTTTACACCACAAAAACATAGCCTTAATAGTTTTATAAATTTATATATGATTAACATGTATTCTTTAAGAATATTATTTCATTTTTAAAGGAAATATGATCTACAATGAATACTTAATTAGTGGAATCTAGATCGATATCAATTTAGTTTCAAAATATAAAATGCTTAGAATTGTAGCAACCCGGAATGCTTATCCTATTTTCTAAGTTTTCATATATTTCATCCCTCACAACCAAAACCTTGACATCGCAATTCAGATTTTCGTGTTCCTTTCAAGGATCCTCCAAGTAACAAATCAATCCTACTTTCTTTCTGCATTTGTACAATATCTAATCTAACATGCATGCCTTAACGTTAATTGTCTCCCATTAAAAAAAATAAACAATTCTTTAGAATTCAGATCAACTGGGAAGGAGTGGATTATGAACAGAATCTTACAAATTACTGGATTATTAGTTCTTCAGTTATCCACGTACCAAAACAAATTAAACCACCACATAGAGAGGAATTTTAGGGAATTAGAAGATTTTCTAATACAACAATCAAAACTTGGTTCCCAAGTTCACTAAAGTTTTGCATTTGCATCAGAACACGAATAAAGTTTTGCCTTTGGACAGCTGTGATATCGTTAAGAGCTTTGAAAAGAATTGGCATCTCCATTGTTTTGTCACGATGAATCCTTTCTTTACACAGCAGCTCATTTGCTGGCAGCATGCTTACAAGGAACACGCCCATTTTGATTCTTCAATTCATCTCCAGCCACGAGAAAGAATGCGGTGTGCCTGAAGAGCAGAAGAATGTACACAATCTCTCATCACCATGAAGGAAACTAAATGACAAGAACTACAATGCTATTTGAGATGGGTTTCATTAGAAATGGCAAAGAAGTAATTTGGTGGAATTCATGCCTGAAAAAGTTCATCATTTTGATTTTTGAGTCGTCGTCGATATCTGAGGTGCTGTCCACTGCCTTCTCCATGTGATGTAACCACCTCTCTGCAGCTTGGTGTGTGACAGGAAATGGTCGATGGCGTCCAATTAGAGCAGGATGACCTGCCAAAGTCAAAGGGAAAGATGGTTATTAGACAAGGTTGTTACATGTTATTCTGCATGAACAAAAGTAGTATCAAATCATCCACACCAAAGCAACTTAACATAATGTTTTCTTCTTGCTAAGCCTTGAAGGAAAAGCAAACTGGCAACCATAAACTCTCAGTATCCTCTTAGAAACAATCCCCTCCAACGGTTTATAAATGCAAACGCTTCCCCTGAAGACCTCAAACCAGATGGAATAACTTTGAAACTGATCTATATGAACTTCCTTAGCAAACCTGGCACAGAATAGCCCACGCTGATAATTCTAACCCCTTTGAATTAACAGCAAGGAGGCCAACTTATGCTCATAACTTGCGCTTAGCAGCACAACATACCCACTCCACCAGGTTTTACTCCACAACAGTTTCAGTGAACGCATTATTTCATTAATTATTGAACTAGAGAGCAATCAACTAAAACATACAGAGAACAAGCTCATTTCTATAATCACTTAAAGAAATTGATTAGTCCAGTGGATTAATCTTTAACATCATACTGAATCCTAACCTTGAATGTTAAAGAAAAAATCCTGAGGATTCCTCCACCATTATCATTTAATTGCTAATAATTACCAAAAATTAACCCTTTTAAAACCATACATCACAAGCAGAAATTCTTCAAAAAAAAAAAAACAGCAATTTATCATAAAAAAATTGAAGCCACAAAAACCAAAAATCTTATATACTTGAAAAAACATACCTTTCCTTTGAGAATACAAAGGAGGCCCTCCCATTCTCTGCACAAAAAACTCATACTGATTCTGAATGGCTTCTTCTTTCTTAGAATTCACAAATATGGATCTAAACCACTCTTCTTCATCATCATAAACCCTAAAAACAAAAACCCATTAACAAAAAAAACACAAGCACCCTTTTAATCCAACAACAAGTACTCACCTGTTATAAAAATTTGTGGAGAGGTTGATGAAAGTTTGAAGGCCAAGCTTTTGAAACAAGTTAGTGTTGTCAATAGCAAACGCGTCAGCAGAGTCAACTCCACTCCACTCGGAGGCTTTCTCTTGCAATGACTGCATTGCTTCCGTTTAACCGAGTTGATTTATTGAGTCTGGTCTCTGGTTATTTATGCTTGCGCAGATTGTAGTTCATATGTATATAGGAGCCCGCTTGTGGCCGTAGCGTGGTTTCGACGCTCATTTTTATTTGGAGAAGAAGGCAATTGGACATGTGGCGATTTTTGGTTGGTTGGGAGAGTGGGAAGTATGAAAAACTATGGGAGGATGATTCTTCTTCCCCTTGTTTTAGAATGCTTTGACATTGGAATGGGACCATGGTGACGATTGACCAAATGGTGCCACGGTGGTGTCATATTGTTGACATATTTTAATTTTTTATTTTATTTTGAGATGATAATTATATCCAATTCTATGGATATCTGCTTTTATTTATTTGAA